>Ga0210401_10001342_pt1 | contig 28632 bp, 19 predicted proteins | sample IncBWH32MmetaG_FD_150866 | JGI IMG/M metagenome (GOLD analysis project Ga0210401, IMG submission 150866) | Forest soil microbial communities from Barre Woods Harvard Forest LTER site, Petersham, Massachusetts, United States - Inc-BW-H-32-M | ecosystem: Environmental > Terrestrial > Soil >...
CTGAGCGATTTGTCGAGCACAAGCATGAGTGCCGTCGGCTGCTCCGGTGCGGGATTGGGATCGCCGCGAACCGGAAGAAGCTTTTCGAACGAAGTTTGCGGTTCCTTGGCGATACGCGCGTTGCGGTCCCCGCCGATGAAAATTAATCCGCCGCCCGAAGAAACGTAGCTGGTAAGAGCAGCGCCTTCTTCGGGCGAAAGCGGCTGGCTCGGATAGTCGTCGAGGATTACGGCGTCCCAATTCGCACCCGCCGGATCGACAGGAAACGAATCGGCACTCTGCACATCGACCTGCGCCTCGTCCAAAGTCTTCAGCAGCGGCGCTGACGGGCCGTCTTGACCGGTGATATAGAGGATGCGCGGCTTGCGGACAGCGACGGCCTGCGAGTAGAGGGGCTGCGTTGCACCACCCGCGTCGATATTCACGTCGAGCGAATTGACGCCGCTCTCGGTGATGCGCGCATCAAGCTCGGTTGCGTTGCTGCCGGCCTCGAGCCGCAATTGTTTCGAAGCGATTTCGCGTCCACCCGAAGCAATGGAAAGGCGTGCCGAAAAAGCACGCGCGCTCTCGAGTTCGAGCGACACGGTGAATCGCTCACCGGAAAAAACAGCCTCTGGCGCGGAAATGCCGGTGAGTTGCACGGGCACGCGAGAGATTCCTCCGGACGGCACGGTATAAACGGCAACTCCTCCTGCGCGAGCGCGAAGTGCCGCCGCGAGCGCATCGCCGCGCGTCTGATTGCCGTCGCTCACCAGCACGATTCGCCTCGCGCCTTCCCGCGGAAACGTGCTCAGCGCAAGATCGATCGCTCCTTCCACATCCGTTTCCATTCCTTCGGCAGGCACTCGACTATCCGGAATCGCGACCTTTTGCGGATCGCTTGGCACGGCGTGCAACTGGGCGTCGCCGGCAAACATGATCAGGCGCAGGTCGGCGCTGGAACTCGCCTTGTCAAGGTCGCGCAGCAGCGCCTGGCTCTGCTCGATCGATTCGCGGGGCATGCTTGCCGACGTATCCGCGAGCAGTGTGACCGCAACATGGCGCAACGGTAATTGCGCCCGCGGTCCGGCAAGCGCGGTGACGAGCAGCACGTACACGAGCGCCTTCATCGCAAACGAGACGCGCGACGAGCCTTGCTGCCGCCTCACCCAGAACCACAGCACGGGCAGCAACAGAAGAAGTAAAAAGAAAATCGGCCGGTCGAATGTCATGCCGGGGACCTCATGACGTTTTCACCGTGTGCCGCGGGCTGTCCGGTTCCCGGTCGGTGTAGCCACTCGCGATGCCTGCTCCGCCAAGCGAGCCAGGTCCCGCGCCGGCTCGGTCCGGCGTTTTCTCGCGACGGAAATAGAAGAACCGCCATTCCAGCCAAAGCGCGATCAGCGCCAGCACAACCAGCCGGCGCCAAAGGTCCTGCTGCTCGATCGCCACTGGTTGCGGTGACAGCGGCGCGGCTTCAGCGCTGGTTGGCGTGATGCGGACCGTCGGCAGCGGTGGCACATTCACCGGTACCTCGACGTTTTGGCCGGCGCTGGTGATCCTGTAGAGTCCGCTCTCTCCGGCAAAAAAGTGAATGCTCGAGTCGTCGCCCGCGAAGAGAACTTCACGGCCTGACGGGGCAACGACCCGCGAAATCGGCTGCGGCAGATCGACCGGCCCAGCAGAAAGAAAATCGCCATGCTCTTCGACCGCGTGGGTCATCCACTCGACCGACGCGGCCATAAACAACGGGAACGCCGCTTCCTCTGTGAAATTCGAATCGAGCGGATCGAAATCGACGAGCACCGACCGGCGCCGACTTTCCTGCCGCGCCACGATCAGCGACTCTGGCGCGTCACCGGAAGACGATGCAAGCACGACGTCGCCTGACTTGGTCTGAAGGGAATGCGCTGCGCGCACCGTTACATCGCGCGACTGAATCCAGTGCGTCACCGGATGCGCCGTGTTCCAATTCGCCAGTCGCACGCGATGCGCGGCGCTCTCGGGCCCGGCCGGAACGAAAGAAATCGTCGCCGCGGCCGCTGCGCCTGCTGGCGCCGGTCCATCGTAGACGACCACGTCGGCCGTCGCGGGTGGATTCTGTCCGCCGTGCACAAACTGGGTCTTGACGTAGGGATTTGCCGAGAGCACAGCGCGCATCTTGCTTGCGAAAGCAGCGCGCGATGTCACTACCGCGACCGAGACAGGCTCGGAAGACGGCAGATCGATCGTCGCCCGGTTGTCGGCCTCGAGACCGTCGCTTGGCGCGATTTCCGCTTCCAGCAACCCGCCGGAGCGCGATGTGAAATCATCGCTCGCGCTCTCGGTTGCGCCGGGCGCAATCGAAACGGGAACTTGCTGGAAGACGTGTCCGCCCACCGAAAGACTCAGAAGTATCTTCGCCGGAAGTCCGTTGTAGTTCCTGATGCGCGTCGTCACAGACCATTCGTCCGGCGCCGCCTGGTTGCGTTTCAACGCGACCTGGGTAACGCCTATGTCCTGCAGAGGCGTGGGCGGGCTCACCAGACGCACGAGAAACTCGGGAGGAACCGCGGCCGCGTCACCGGCTGGCGGATTGCTCGTCGACGGTTCGAGCGATGCGCGAAAATCGTCCAGTTCGCGTGCCTGTTTTTCATCGACGAGCCCGGGTCCAATATAGACGAGCAAACCGCGACGGAGGCCTGAAGGCGTTCGGACCGATTCACCGAGCGCCGCCCGCCCCTGAGCGAGCGCGAGAGGCACGTCCGCCACGGCGCTTGAAGATTGCAGGTTTGCGACGGCGAGGCGCAGCAAGTTGCGATCTGTCGTGAACGGAACCATGGGCGCGCCGTCAGAGTCCGCGCGCAAAACGACGATATGGTCGCCGGAAGGAAGCTCGCGCAAAAGCGCGTCGGCCCGCGAGCGAACGCCGTCGAGCCACGTCGTGCCATTGGCGTCGCGCATCTGCGACCAGGCACCTGCATCGAGCACGATCGCCACGTTTCGACCTTGCGTTACCACGCCCCAGCGTGGATTCCCGAGCGCCGCGATCAACAACAAAAGAAACAGCACCTGCGCAACAAACGCCCAAGGCTCGCGCAATTTCCATCGCCGCGCAGTCGAGGATCCTGAAGGCGAGCTTTCCCAAAACCGCAGCGTCGAAACGCGCAGGCGAGCGGCGCGCGGCTGCCGAAGATAAAGCCAAAGCGCTATGGCACAGGCAGCAGAGGAAAGCACGGCAACCTCAGCCAGAGTGAGCGTCGACCAGTTCATGCCACCACCCGGCTGCGACGCAACCCGCGCAGCACGAACTCTTCATAGGAGACGTCGGTCGCAGCGCGCGCGTAGCGGCCGCCGTTGCGCAGAGCGAACTTCTGCAAGCGTGCCGCGAAGTCCAGAAAATTACGCTCATAAGCGGCGGCGCTCTCCGGCGAACACTCCACGGTCCGTTTCTGTCCCGTCTCGGCGTCTTCGAGCAGCAGTTCGCCGAAAACATTCGGACGCTGCTCCTCGGGCGTATGCACCTGCACGAGCACCAGATCGTGCCCGGTCATGCGCAGCATTTCGATGGCGCGCTGACTTCCCTCCTCGTCAAAAAAATCCGAAACGAGCAACACCGTGCTGCGCGAGGCGAAACGCGCCAGAAATTCCTTTGTCGAAAAATAGAGATCGGTCTGCCCGCCCGCGGTCGTGTTGCCGAGAAACTCGGCGACCATCCAGAACGTGTCTCGCCCGCCGGAAACGACCAGGGGTTTGCTGAGCCGCGTCGCGAAAGGAGCGATTGCGATCGTATCGAGGTGCAGCAGGGCCAGATAACAAAACGCCGCCGCCAGATGCTTCGCGTAGGAAAACTTCGCCGGATCGCACTCCATCGATTCGCTGCAATCGAGCATGACGCGAATCGGAATGCGCTCTTCGGTGCGATAGGTCTTCAGGAAGAGTTTGCCCAGCCTCAAATACGCCGCCCAGTCGAGCGAACGTGGATCATCTCCCGAGCTATAACGGCGATAATCGGAAAATTCCATCCCCGGGCCGAGCGTGCGCGAACGGTGGTCCGCGCCGACCACGCCCGAAAGATCGTCGCGGCTGAGCAGAGTGATTTCTTCGAGCGTTTTCAGAAATTCAGGATCGAGAGAAAGTGGCTTGCCCATTGAAAGACAGACTCACCGGGGCGCCCGCCGCGCACCCAGACAAACGGCTAATTCTTCCGTACCTTCGAAGCGATCTCTTCGAGCAAATCATCCGCGGTGCGCCCATCGGCATGAGCCTCGAAGTTCAGAATAATTCGATGCCGCAAAGCGGCGAGCAGCAGTGCCTGCACGTCTTCAATACTCACGTTGTAGCGCCCCTCAAGCAGCGCGCGCACTTTGCCGCCCAGAATCAGGGTCTGCGCCCCGCGCGGCGAGCTGCCGTAGCGAATGTATTTCGCCGCGGCAGAATTCGGAGCTGATTCGGGATGAGTCGCGAGCACAAGCTGCACCACGTAATCCTGTACGTGCGGCGCGACCGGCACCGAGCGAACGATCTGGCGCAAGTTCATGATCTCGTGGCCGTTCAAAACCGCATGCACCACGACTTCGTTGGTTTGCGTCGTCCGGTCGAGTATCTCGTTCAGTTCGGCGCGCTGCGGAAACGGCACACGCAGCTTGAAAAGAAACCGGTCGAGCTGCGCTTCGGGCAGGGGATATGTGCCCTCCATCTCGAGAGGGTTCTGCGTCGCAATCACAAGAAACGGTTCATCGAGCGGGTGCGTCACGCCGCCCACGGTAACCTGTTTTTCCTGCATCGCTTCGAGTAACGCCGACTGTGTTTTCGGCGTCGTGCGGTTGATTTCGTCGGCGAGAAGAAGGTTTGCAAACAGCGGCCCGGGCTGAAAGCGCAGCATCTTTCCGCCGTCGCCGTTTTCGTGAATCACGGTCGTGCCGATCACGTCGGCCGGCATCAGGTCAGGCGTGAACTGGATCCGCGAATACTTGAGCGCAAGGGTTTGCGCCAGTGTTCGCACCAGCATCGTCTTACCGAGGCCTGGCACGCCTTCGAGCAGCACGTGCCCTCCGGCCATCAGGGCGATGAGCACGCCTTCGACGACTTCGCTCTGGCCGACGATCGCCTTCGAAATTTCCGCGCGCACGCGAGAGACTGTCTCGGCTACCGCTTCGATCTCTGGTCCCGCGGTCGCGGCTTTTTTTGTTTCCGGGCCCAAGTTCCCCGTCCTTTTGGGCGAAGCTTTCCGCGTCAGGCTGCGTGACGTCTACTTTTCGCCGTGTTGGAAATAATCCTGCACGTACTGTCTGTATCGCGGCGGGACGCTGTCCTGCCCCGCGCCATTCACTGTGGTCACCGTTTGCGGCGCCACATTCTGCATCGGTACCTGTGCCGTTCCCGCCCCAACATCGGAGCGGTCTTTCCCCGGAGCGCCTCGAAAGCCGGTGGTTTGCAACTCAACGTGTTCTTTGGTCGTGTTTCCTGCCAGTTGCGGGTCGCTGCTCGCATGCGGCTGCCAAGGAGAAGTGCCATTGCCCGCGCCGGTGTGCTTGCCTGGACTTGGCAGCGCCTGATTTTGCGAACCTTGCGAATTCGAAGTCTGTCCTTGCGCGCCCTGATTGGGGGAATTTGCGGCCTGCGCCGCTCCTGACATCGACTGCATCCCGGTGGCGGCCTCGGTCGATTGTTGCGCGCCGTTTTGTTGCTGGGAGTTCGCCTGTTGCTGGCCCGCGAGCGCACCGTTCATCAGATTTTGGATCGCTTGCATCGCTCGCTGCGCCATCGACTGCTGATTCTGGGCAGAAGCTTCCTGCCCCGGCTCGTTCGCCGAGGCGTCCGATGACTGCGAGCTCGACGGGCTCGCCGCCTGCTGTCCCGGCTGCAATGGACTCGAAGACTTGCTCTGAGGCATGCCGTTTTCGCCGGCCGCTTGCATCGCCTGGGCCATGTCAAATGTGGAGGCCTTGGCGTTCATCTGCGCTGCGTCGGTCGGCTGGCCCGTCGGAGGTAACTCGAGCGGCTTCTCGGCTTCTGTGGCTTCTTTTTCGCGATCAGTGCCGGCGATCAGGCTGGTCAATTCTTTTTTCTCGGCGCGGGCAAACTCGAGCGCGCGCGTCAACGGCGAAACCAGCGTCGCCAATGCACGCGATTGCGCTGCCTTTTGCTTCAGCTGCGGAATCGGAGGTCCGAAAGCCGCGTGATAGGCGACCAGCGCCGCGAGCACGCCGAGCAATGTCCACGTGCGCCACATCTTGGACGGCAAATGAACGGGAAACACTTCGCGGGGCTGCACCTTCGCAAGGTGCGCCAGAGCGTCGCCGCGCTGGCGGAGAATTATTTCGTTTGGTTGCGGCGCGCTCCAGAAGTGAACGGCTGTCGAAACGCGGTCGCCAAGGTCGCTTGCACGATCCAGCCGCTGTGCCAGTCCGTAAACCGAAGGGCGCGTGTACCATGCCGTAATTCCCGTCGCAATTGCGGCCACAAATAGGAGGACGGCACCGGCAATGAACGGTGTACGCAACGACTCGAGCAGCGCAAGCGCGACAAGCAGCAGCGCCAACAGGCCGTTGGTGCAAAGCAGCCAAAGTCCGATCCATCGGTTCGTCACAACGCGCCGGCGGACGACTCCGATGGTATCGTCGAGCGCGCTATCGCGGAGATCCGATTTTGTTGAAAGCATATGGCCTTGACGCCCAGTGCACGCAACCAGATGACCGGCGCGGGGCAAAAGTAATTATCACGAATCGGCGCGCTGGTCCATACCGGACAGTATCCCCCGCCGGTGCGGGATTCCCTAGAAGTACGTTGGGTCTTACCGTTAGACGTGGGCCGAACGACTTTCAGTTGCGGAGAGTTTCGGGGCTAGTAGCGGTAGCCGCGCTCTTTCGATTCCTTCTCACGCTTCTTGCGTTCTTCTTCTTCCTGGCGCTCGAATTCGGCCATCTCCTCCTCGGTCATCTGGTAATCCTCGCGCGAGGCGAACATCGTGCCGCGCCGGGCGTTCCGGGCCGAGTTCCGGGCGCGCTTTCGGCTTCTGGTGCCGGAAAAGTCGCCTATGCCGCGGAGCGATTCCTGCAAGGCGCCCGATTCGACCAATAGCTCGCTCACCTTTTCGAGGAAATCGTGCAGATGGTAAGGCTTCAGCTGGTAGGGCAGAGCCTCCCGCTCGAGGAACGGCTGAGTCTTCTTCTCGTCAACGATTGGCACCATAAACAGGACGCGAAAGCGCCGGAGCGGTATCCCGGGTTCGGCGCTCTCAGGGGTTTCGGCCTGTGCCAAATCCCGCAGGATCGCGAAAACCGGCCCTTTCATGTCAATTAAGGCCGTGTTCACGATTGCCAGATCCCAGGTGCCACTGGCAAGCTCTGGAAGGGCGTGCGAAGCGGTGGGGACGATCCTGACCCTCCAGCCCTCGGCATCGAGCACATTCTTCAAGGCTCTCTGGCTGACCACATCGTTATCGACGATCAGGATCCCAACATCGGGCAAGGCGGTCCCTCCCTAAGGGCTAACAGTATAGTTCTCGCTAGTTCCTCCATGGAGGGCGGTGAGGTACAGCCGTTCTTCAGAAAAAGTCTGCCCCAACGGGCAGGCGAACAGAAAGCGAAAATAATGCTTGACGGGCGAAAGAAAAGCGAATACCTTGAGATCCTCAACGGCGAGATGAACAATGGCCACTTCCCCGATACCTTACACGCCATCGAAGACGCTTCGGCGTCATCGGAACCGTGTGAAGGAGACCAGCCTCACACTTTTTCCTCCTGCCGCTCGCCACGGCAATCGTGAGCCTCGTGAAGCTGCTCCCGCGCCCCCTCCGGCAGATACCCGGAGAACGGAGGAGCCCACGGAACTGGTCGGCATTGCTCGTCTCGCCGCCTCCTCGCCTCGCGCCGAAGCCAAGCGCGGTACCGAGTATTTTCTTCTGCCGGTTCGCTCGATCCTCAATAACTGCGAACCGAAACACGTTCCTTTCAATTGGACCATCAACCCCTATCGTGGCTGTGAGTTCGGCTGCAAGTACTGCTATGCGCGTTACACGCACGAGTTCATGGAGCTCGATGGGGACGAATTCGAAAAAAAGATCTTCGTAAAGCAGAACGCCGGCCCGCTCTGCTCGCGTGACCTTACGGCGGGCAAGGCCTGGGGTGAGCACATCGCCATCGGAGCAGCCACTGATCCCTATCAGCCGGCGGAAAAGGAATTTGGCGCTACGCGCGCCATCCTCGAACGGATGGCCCTGCGGGAAGGCCTGAGCCTTTCGATCACCACCAAATCCAACCAGGTCTTGCGCGATCTTGATCTGCTCAAGCGGATCGCCGAGAAATCCTCCATCCTGATCAACATGACGGTCACTACGATGCGGCCGCGCCTGTCGCGAATGCTCGAGCCGCGTGCGCCGCATCCGATTCTGCGTATGGAGGCCGTCCGCAAGCTGCGTGAGGCCGGAATCGCCGTGGGCGTCTTCGCGATGCCGGTGATTCCCGGACTTACCGATCGCCGCGCCGATCTCGATATGCTCGCGGCCGAAGCACGCGATGCCGGAGCGCAGTGGTTTTGCACGCGCGCGCTCTACTTAATGCCCACGCCGTGGAAGACGTTCATCGCCTTTCTCGACCAGAAGTTCCCTCGGCTGGCCGCGCGGTATCGTGAAATGTACAGAGGCTATGGCGAAGCGCCGGAAAAATACAAGAAGGAACTCGCAACGTTGACGCACGAGCTTCGCGAGAAATACAAACTCGGCTCGCGCCCCGAAGTGCCGCTCGCGAAGCCAAAAACGGCTCAGCTCGATCTGGTCTGGAATCCGTCGCAATAGGAGTCTCTGGTCATGCCTCGACCAACCGCACGCAAGCGCACGATCGACTCGGAGCAGATTCGTTACGCGCCGATCATCGTAAAACCGCGCCCAACGAAAGCCCCTCAGGCGGTGCGGGGCGTTAAACTGAGGACCGTTTCGATCTTCACGATGGGGTTTGCCGTGTGCTGCCTGATTGCGTTTCTTGCCGGACGCACGGTGATTCCCGCCGATGCGGCGACCAATACGCCCCCAAATATGGAGGAGCCGACGATGTTCAAGGGATTGCGGACCGTCAAGTATGACGCGAAGAATCTCGGCGAGGCCAAGGCATGGTACAGCACTGTGCTCGGCATCAAGCCGTATTTCGACGAGCCATTTTACGTCGGCTTTGAAGTCGGCGGTTACGAACTGGGTCTGGGACCCGATGCGAAGTCACACGATAAGCGTTCGCCTGCGGGAATTGCCTACTGGGGTGTGGACGATGCGCATACCGCTTACAAACGCCTGATCGATCTCGGCGCAACGCCGCTCGAGCCAGTCACGGACGTGGGCGAGGGAATCCTCATCGGTTCGGTGCATGATCCATTTGGAAATGTGCTCGGCGTTATTGAGAACCCGCATTTCAAAGCGAAATAGCTTTCAAACCGGGCCTAGCGTTAAGGGATGATGATGCGCGGGGCCTCTTCAGCCGGGCCGGGTGCGACGCCTTCTGTTCCCGGCTTCACGGGGAAACGGGCGCGCAGAAACTCGATGAAGGCGCGTGAACGCCGACGGCCATTGGTCTCGGCCTTGTCCATTCGCAGCAGAAAAACGAGCAGCTGAAAAATGTCGGAGTCTTTGACACTCACAAAACCCGTGCGCTCTGTTTCGGCCTTCCGGAAGTCCTGCAGGAAGCGTGCAATCTCTCCGTAAAGACCGAGCGGCAAAAGCCCCTCTGGCGGGCGCTCGTAATAAATCCCCGTTCCCAGCGTGCGATAGGTCTCGGCGAGCCGTTCGATCGCCGTGTAGACGTCTGCGTCGTGAAGATCCTTGTGCTGCGCATGAAAGCGCACGATCGCCGCGGCGATGCCGGTGATGATGGGCCATCGCTCGTAGACAAACTCAATGGAAAACTGCACGTCCTTGTAAGGGAACTCTTCAGGCGATGGGGGCTTGCGATGCTCGGCTTCGTAACGATGCGCCGCCAGGAGATACGAGCAATCGAGCGGGCAGTCGATCGTGACTTCCCGCTCGCGGCCGCAGCAGACGGCGCAGATCTTCTCGCCCTTCGCGGGACAGTAGCGCTTCGGCGGACGCTTGTTGCAGATCGGGCAGCTCATTTTCGTCGCAGCGCGGCACAAGCCGCGGGTTCCAAGATACAGGCGTTGCGGATAAAGACAAGGTTCTCTGGAAAAGAGCCGCTAGTGGACAGCCATGGGCGCGCCAGGCTTGACCTTTTTCATCATGAAGACAAGCGGAATCATCACCAGGACGGCCCAGGCGACCATCCAGAAATCGTCCACATAGGCCAGCGCGGTAGCCTGCTGGTTGATTATGTTGAACATCATGGCGTACGCCTGACGCGTGGCTTCCACAAGGTTCGCGCCGTGCGCCATAGACGTGTGGATCAACATCCGCAACCTTGCTTCGAAATCGCTGTTCCCGCCGTTCAATTGACCGACCAGCCGCTCCTGGTGGAATTGCGTCCGCCGCGAAAGCATCGTAGAGACCAGCGAAATCCCGATACTGCCGCCGACGTTGCGGCCAAGATTGATCAAGCCGGAAGCCGCATTGTTCTTTTCTTTCGGAAGGAACGCGTAAGCGGCCGTGTTGATCGGCACGAACAAGCACGAAAGGCCGATGCCTTGCATCACCCGGGCAAACGCCGCCGTCTTGAAGTCGATCAGCGTATCAAAGCGCGTCATATAAAACAGCGCGAATGAAAGCAGCGAGAGCCCGAACACCAACAGCCATCGCGCATCATATTTCGAAAGCAGGAATCCGATCAGTGGCATCGCGCAGATGATCGCAAATCCTCCCGGCATGAGCGCAAGTCCTGCTTGCTCGGCCGTGTAGCCCAGCATCGTCTGCATGTAAAGCGGCAGCAGCACGGTGCTGGACATCAGCGCGAATCCCACCATGAACATCAGGAAATTGCCGATCGCAAACGACCGGTCGCGGAAAAGATGCAGGTCGATGATCGGATCATCATGCCGCCACTCCCAGATAACCAGCGCGACCAGAGCGGAAATCGAAATGATCGTGATGATTAAAATGAAGTGCGATGCGAACCAGTCGTCGCGTTCACCCTTGTCGAGAACCACCTGCAAGAATCCGAGCCCCACGGCGAGCAAGCCGAGGCCGATGTAGTCCACGCGGCGCCCTTTTTTCTGCCCCTTGAGATACGGCGGATCCTGAATGAGGCGCTGCGTCAGGAAGAGCGAAAGGATTCCAACCGGAATATTGATAAAGAAAATCCAGCGCCACTCGAAATTGTCGGTGATCCAGCCGCCGAGCGTTGGCCCGATCGCCGGAGCAAGCACCACGGCCATGCCGTAAACGGCAAACGCCATGCCGCGCTGGCGTGGAGGAAACGTATCGGCAAGAATCGCCTGTTCGCTCGGCTGGAGTCCCCCGCCGCCCGCACCCTGCAAGACGCGAAAGAAAATCAGCATCGGCAGGCTCGTCGAAAACCCGCACATCAGCGAGCTGAGCGTGAAGATTGCGACGCACGACATGTAAAAACGCTTGCGGCCGATGATCGACGAAACCCATCCGCTCATCGGCAGGACGATCGCGTTCGAAACAAGGTAGGAGGTGAGCACCCAGGTGCTCTCGTCGACGCTAGCCGAAAGGCTGCCGGCAATATGAGGCAGCGAGACGTTCGCGACGCTCGTATCGAGCACTTCCATGAACGTTGCAAGCGTTACGGTGAGCGCGATGACCCACGGATTTACACCGCCGGGCGCCACTCCGTCCGCTGAAATGGCGGCCCTTTCGCTCATTGCAAGTAGACTTTTGGCTCCACCGACATTCCGAGTCGCAGGTAAAGGTCGCTATTCTGGTTCGGGTCGAGGACGATCTTCACCGGAACGCGCTGAACGACCTTCACGTAGTTTCCGGTTGCGTTTTCCGGCGGCAGCAGGCTCAACCGCGCGCCGCTTGAGCCGGCGATACTGTCTACATGCCCTTTGTATTTGCGGCCGTTCGCATCGACCTCGATTTCCGCATCCTGCCCCGGTTTCATGTATTTCAGCTGCGTTTCCTTGAAGTTTGCCGTGACCCATACATCGTTAAGCGGAACGATCGAGAGCAGTTGCTGGCCGGGCGAAACATTCATGCCGACCTCAACGCTCTTTGACACGACGCCGTCGACCGGCGCGATGATTTTCGTGTAACCCAGGTTGAGCTGGGCCTGCTCGACGAGCGACTGCTTCTGCTGCACGACGGCCGCCGCAGAAAGCGCGCGCGCCTTGGTGGTCGCCACCTGTCGCGGCGCCGTTTCCGCCGAGCTCAGGTTCGCTTGCATCTGCACCAGTCTTGCCTTGGCCTGCGTGATCGCCTGCCCCGCCGCGGCTGCCGAGGATTGCGCTGCGGCAACCGAAGCCGAGCTGGCCTTCGCGCTGGCAATGGCCTGATCGTATTGCTGCTGCGAAACTTCCTGCTTGTCGACAAGTTGCTTATAGCGGAGCAGATCGTTCTGCGCCTTTACGTCGTTGGCTTGCGCCTGCGCAAGTTGCGCCTGCGCCGCGTCGAACTGCTGCTGCGCCGCCGTGATGCCTGCCTTCGCGTCCTCGACGTTGGCCTGCGCGGCATCGACCTGGCTCGTTGTGGTCTGCGTCGTGATCGGCACGTTGATGTTCTGTGCCTGTGCCTGCGCTTGCGCGTCGGCGAGATTGGCCTGCGCCTGATCGAGCGCGACCTGATAGTCTTTCGGATCGATCTCGACGAGCACCGTGCCGGCCCTCACGAATTGGTTGTCGTCGATGTTCACCTTCGTGACGTACCCGGAGATGCGCGCGCTGATGGGCATCAAATGACCGTCAACCTGCGCGTCATCGGTCGATTCGTAGCTCGCAAAGTAGCGGTACGCGAAATAGCCGCCGATCGCCACCACGACCAACGCGATGATCAAAACGATGCGCGCCTGCGGCCGCTCTTCAAAAAATCCGCGCTTGCGCGGAGGCGGCTGTACCGCCGGAGTTGTACCGGAAACCGCCGCTTTGGCCTGTGTATCCTGCGCCACGTCTGCTCCCTGTGCCATCGCTGCTTACCGTCCTTCTTTGAAATATTCCTTTACGCCCTCTTCGGCCAGGCCCAGGGCGCGGGCCAGAGAAATCTTTGCGAAGTTGTACGAATAGAGACTCGAAATGAAGCTCTCGTGCGCGGAGGCCACTGATTCCTGCGCTTGCACGACTTCCACCGTATCAGTAACGCCGGCGCTGAATCGATCCCGCGCTTGCGTCAACTCCTGTTCGGCAAGGTCGATGTTGCTGCGCGCCACGTTCACCTGATCCTGCGCGGATTGAAGGTTCAGCAGCGACGTGCGAATGTCCGAATCGATTTGGCCGCGCAGATTTTCCATGCGGTCGCGCGCTTGCTGCAATTGCGCGTCAGCCACAGCAACGTCGCCGCGAATCACGCCGCCCTGAAAGATAGGTATGTTGAGCGTACCGCGCACGTCGAAGACCCCGTGTGAATTTGTTGACGGGTGTCGACCGGCCACGCCGTAATCGGCGGTGAGCGCAAGCGTCGGAAGATGTTCGGCAACTGCGGCCTTCTTGGAGTATTCGGCCGCCCGAACGTCCGCCATCGCCGCCTGGAAATCGGAGCGATTCGAATAGGCGTGCTTCAAAGCCTCATCAACGGTGATCCCCTCAAAGGGCGAATACGGCGATTTGTCGGTCAGATTGTATTGCTGCCCTGGCGCAAGACCAATCACGCGCGCGAGCGAAAGCTTCTGGATTTCCAGATCGTTTTTCGCCGCGATCAGTTGCTGCTGGCGCGTCTTCAGTTCCACCTGCGCGCGCAGCCCGTCAATCTCGGGCGAAGTACCGGCATTCACTTGATCCGACGCCTGATCGTAAAGCGCCTGCGCCGTATCGACCTGCGCTTGCGCGGTCTCTACGCGCGCTTCCGAAGCGATCGTCTGCAGATACGAATATCCGACCGAAAGAACGACCAGGTCACGGGCGTCCTGATAGGTGTGCCGCGCCGAATCGAGATGCTCGTTCGCAGCGCGCGTCTTGGTGATCGCACTCCAGTCGAAGACCGACTCGGAGAAATTCGCGCGCGCGTCGAAATAGGAGAAGGGCCCGACGACCGAGGGAACCGAGAATCCCGGCGCCTTGAACGAAATGCCGAACTCCGCCAGGTTCACCTGCGAGACGTTCACGTAAGGCGAAGCGCTAATATGCGGGAGGATCGCACTCAGCTGCTGCCAGCGCTGGCCGGCCGCGCTCCTAATGTCGGAACTGGAAAGCAGCGCGCCCAAATTCTGCTTCAAGCCGCGATCGATCGCTTCCTGCATCGTAAGCGGAAGTACGCCTGCAACAGGCTGCGAAGCCACGGAGCCCGAAAAATTTCCCTCGACCGACGCCGGCTTCACGGGCCCAGAATCACTCGACTGCGCTTTTGCAACGCCCGCGCTGAGCGGCAAGGCCGCCGCCAGGAAAATCGGGAACAAACCTCGGCGTGTCACAAACCCCTCCAATCTCGATTAAACTTTGGATGAAAATCGAGCCGCAAAAGACTCAAGCTCCTTTAAACAATACGGATAGAGAAGCGGGTTCATATCAACCGCGATGGCGGCCGCGGACCGTCCCTCCCGCTGTCAGATCGGGCCGCAGCCCGGGTGACAAAAGGTTCCATACTTCTTCAGCTGTGCCGCGCAGCGTGCTGCCGGGATTGAGTGCCCATGACCCCATCACCCCATGGAAAATCGTCTGTACCAATCGCGCAAGCACCATCGGTGAAATGTCGGTCCTCACCTCGCCGCGCTCCTGCGCCAGACGAAAAATCTGCGCCAGCAGGCGGCGCGCCGTATGCAAGCGTGTCTGCAGCTCGTCTCGCACGGCTGTGCACGAGGCGTGCGCCGCATAAATGGCGCGAACCAGCGCCGGTCTCTCCGCGGCCTGCCCTGCCACGCCCGCTGCAAGTTCGCGCAGCACTTCGATCACCGGTCGGTCGCCCTGCCGCGCCTGTTGCAGAGCGCGCTCGACAGTCGCCACGCGTTCGGCCCCGTAGGTCGCCAGCACATGTTCCTTCGTCGGGAAATAGTTAAAGAAGGTTCCTTTCCCGACGTCAGCCGCTTCGGTGATGTCTTCGACGGTGGTCTCCATGAAACCGCGTTCGGCGAACAGGTCGAGTGCCGCGCGATAGATGCGCTCCCGTGTTTCAACGCGGCGCCGTTCGCGGCGGCCCGGGGGCTGCGCCGATCCCCGCCGGCGAGCTACGTTCGCGGATGCCATGGAGCCTCCTTCTTTGACTTTCAGACATATACGACCGTAAGTCATATTTGAGTGAAAGTCAAGAACACAGCGGAAGCCCGCTCGGGCCGCCGCCCAGCAGAGACCTTATTTCGAAAGGTTCTTCGGGCTGTGCTGGTTGAGCGTTTCGATCAGGAGCTTTGCCGAATCGGGGATCGGTACTTTTCCATGCAGCACGATGTCTCTCGCGTCCATGTGAGAGCCGTACGCAAGATCGTTGGCATCGTTGTCGGGGCGGAGCGTCGAGCCGTCGAGCGAGATTCCGGCGAACAAACCGCGCGCGCGCGAATAGGTGAGTACTTCGGCGCGCATCGTAACATCGGTATCGGCTTGCGCATTACGGCCCACCGGACCCGCAGCGGCCGAAGCGTCCGCACCGAGCTTCACTTTACTGGAAAGAATCGAACCCGCGCCGCGTGTGTTCATCACCAGCAGCACGAAATCGGTGGCTTGCCCGCCGATCTGGAATCCGACGCTTACGCCCTCGAGCGCCATCAGCGTGGGAGCACCCCAGGGGCCCTGGAAGTCGTCGCCGCTCCGGCAGCTCATTGCGCCGCGACCATAGCTGGCCCCGACGATGAACGCGCCCTTGACCACCGACGGGATCACGATCACGCAATCTGCTTTATCGAGCAGGGTTTGCGGAATGTCGTCGGGAATATTGATAATTTCCTTCATCACTTCGCCCGAGTCCTGCAGGCGTTCTTTGACCTTCGCTCTGTCTGACGTTACGTCGGCGCCCGTCGGCGCTGGGTTCAGAAGGACGAGAGAAGCAACAAGAGCAGCTGCAAGAAGCGGAGCGATCAGTTTTTTCATAATTCCTCCTGAGAACCGGGAGTTCAATCATACGAAGACCGGGCGCTTTCACGCAACCATCGGTGGCAACTGCGAAACTCACGCCCGGAGAAGGAAACCGGTCCACGCCGGTTGGCATATAATCGCGCCGTGGCATTCTTGTTAAAGAGGATTTCTGCCCTGCGCTCGCCTCGTAACAGTCGAGTCGTACGCGGGCGAAAAGGTTGCGTGGCCACGAGCGCTGTGGCGCTGCTGTGCCTGGCTGGCGTCAACCCGCTCGTCTCGGCTGCCCAAACCAAGACATCTGCGGCTCGGCCCTCCGGTGTTGCCCAGTTCAAAGCAAAAGTCGACGCGGCTCTTTCGGGCGCTCGGGATCAAAAGGCATTTTGGGGAATTCTGATTGTCGACCGCGATTCGGGAAAGATTCTCTATGAATTGAACGCGGACCACTTTTTTGCGCCCGCTTCGAACGCAAAACTCTTTGTCACGTCGTTCGCGCTCGCAGCCCTTGGAACGGATTACAAATACCGCACGACCCTTGAGTCCGAAACGCCTATCTCCACGACCGGCGAGCTTTCGGGCGACCTGATTCTCGTTGGGCGCGGCGACCCGGACCTTTCGAATCGCGTTTTTCCTTTCGATCACAAACCCGAGCGCGACGGACCACCTGAAAAAATTCTCGGCGAACTCGCGGATGCGGCGATCGCAAAAGGCCTCAGGCAAATTGACGGCGACGTCGTCGCCGACGATACCTACTACCCTTACGATCCGTATCCTGAAGGCTGGAGCGAAGGCGACATTTTCTTCTCCTTCGGCGCGCCGGTAGACGCGATCGTGTTGAATGACAATATCGTCGCGATCGACGTGCAGAGCGGCGCTCACGAAGGAGACCCGGCCACGCTCAGCGTGACGCCCGAATCCGCACTCGAAGGATTCGACGCACAGATCACGACCAGCGCGCCGGGCAGCAAAGCCGATCTGGCCGTGGTGCGACAGCCCGGACCAAATTTCATTTTGTTGCGCGGCACGGTCCCGGCTGGTGGCCCACCAACTCATGTGGAGCTCGCCATCACTCAACCGGCGGAAGTTGCAGGTCGCGCGCTCAAGCAAGTTCTCGAATCTCGTGGCGTCATCGTCCGGGGCACGGTGCGTGTGCTTCATTCGCCGCCGCCTGTGGTCGACGCCGCCGGAAATCCCGGCCCGCCGGACGGGGTCCGCTCGCCTGAAGACCACACAGTTCTCGCGGAGCATTTCTCGCCGCCTCTGGTTGAAAGCATCGGGCTCACCAACAAAATCAGCCAGAATCTCCACGCGGAAATGTACTTGCGCGAACTGGGGCGCCAGAAATACGGCACGGCCTCAACCGCAGCCGGCCTCGCGGTCGAACGCGATTTTCTGAGGACGGCAGGCATCGCCGATGGTGACGTTGTGCTCGCCGATGGCTCCGGCCTCGCGCCCGAGGATCTTGTTACTCCTCGTGCCGTCGTTACTCTGTTGCGCTATGCAATAACGCAGCCCTGGGGCGCCGCTTGGGCTTCCACACTCCCCATTTCGGGTGTTGATGGAACGCTGGAGAACCGCTTCACCAACGCCCCCTCGCTCGGCATGATGCATGCGAAGACGGGCTCCATCACAAACGTGCGAGCCGTCTCCGGCTATGCCACATCGGCGTATGGGGCGTCGCTGCTCTTTTGCATCATGGTCAACGCCAACCCGCAGCACGGCCTCGACGCCACCTCCACGATGGACGCAATCGCGACGGCGATGATCGACACCATCCGCCCCAGTTCCGTCACGGCGAACCGGCCCAAGCGCTAGCCTTCAGGCCGGCCTTGGACTTGCGCCGCGTTTCCCTTTCCACAAGCCGAACCGCTACAATTCCCTTTTGAGGCCATCGTGTCCAGGCGCGCAGAAAAGCTCCTTGAATTCGACAAACTGAAAGATATCGTTGCGGGCTCCACGACGTGTCTTCCCGGTCGCCGCGTGATCGAATCTCTCACGCCTCAAGAAAATCGGACTGCACTCGAAGCCGAATTCGATCTCCTTCGTGAAGCCATTGAATGGCGCACGTCTGGCGCGGATCTCGGCTTCGGTTCGCTGGCCGATCCGCAGCCCTGGCTTGATCATCTCGGCGTGACCGGCGCCGTGCTCGAGCCGGCCGAGCTTCTCGACGTTCTTTCGCTCACCGAAAGCGCCGCGGTCGTGCGGCAAGCGTTTCGTCCCGAAGCGCACAATCATCTGTTGCTCGGAGCGCGCGCCGAATCGCTGGCCGATTTTCGCCATATATCGGCGGCGATACGCCGTGCGGTGATGCCAAACGGCGAGATATCGGACGATGCTTCGCCACATCTCAAGCGCGTCCGCGCGGGCATGATTCAGGCACGCGACCAGGTACGGCGCTCGCTCGAAAGCATTCTCCGCAGCCGCGGAGAATCGGGCGGCGATGGTTACGTCACACTGCGCAACGAACGCTACGTGATTCCGGTGCGCGCCTCGGACCGGCGATCGGTGCCGGGAGTCGTTCACGGCGCCAGCGGAACCGGGCAGACGATTTTTCTCGAACCGCTCGAATCGATCGAGCTGAACAATCGCCTCGTCCAGCTGCGCGAGGACGAATCTATAGAAATCGCGCGAATACTCGAAGAGCTCACAAACCGCGTTCGCGGCGACCGCGACCCGTTGCTGTTTGCCGCGGCGGAGATCGCGCATCTCGATTCGGTTTTTGCGCGTGCTCGTTTCGCGCGCAGCTTCGACTGCACGCTGCCGTCTTTCTCCCGCGACAATTCACTGCGGCTCGAGCAGGCGCGCAATTCAGTGCTCGAAGCAACGCTGCGTCCGCAAGGCCGCGCGGCGGTTCCTTTGCAAATGGCGCTCGGCGCAGAAGCGGGTGGCACCGTCATGGTGATCAGTGGGCCGAACACCGGAGGCAAAACCGTCGCGCTCAAAACCGTCGGCCTCGCCGCGCTCTCGGCGCAATCGGCGATCCCGGTGGCCGCAACGAGCGCGCAATTGCCAATCTTCGACCACGTGCTCGCCGACATCGGCGACGAACAATCGATCGCCGCCGACCTTTCGACGTTCTCGGCGCACATGCTGAATCTGAAATCAATGCTCGAGGTGGCCACGGACCGTTCGCTGATCCTGGTCGACGAGATGGGCACTGGCACCGCGCCTGAAGAAGGTGCGGCACTGGCCGTGGCGCTGCTCGAAGAGTTCCGCCTTCGCGGCTCGCTCACCATCGCGACCACGCATCACGACCGGCTGAAGACCTACGCCTCGACGACGCCGGGGATCATCAACGCGGCGATGGAATTTGACGAAACAAATTTTCGCCCGACCTACAAATTGCTTGTCGGCATTCCCGGCACATCGTGCGGCATCGAAATCGCCCGCCGCCTGGGCCTGCCGGCGCGCGTGATCGATCTGGCTCGCGACAGCCTCTCGCCCGAATCGCGCGAAGCAGGCGATTTGATCGCCTATCTCCATCGCAGCCGCGATGAGCTCGACGAATTGAAGCGCGAAACTCGCGAAGAGATCGCGCGGCTTGAATCCGAGCGCCGTTCGCTGCAAACCGAATGGGTCGACCGCCAGAAAAGGCGCATTGCCGAACTCGAGAAGAGCTTTGTTGAAACGCAAAAGCGCCTCGAAGCCGAGGTCGCGCGCCTGGCCGGAGAAGTGAAGGACCGCAATATGCGCGGGCAGATTGAAAAACTGTCCGCCAATCGAATGCGCAAGCTCGCCTCCGACGCGCGTTCCGAGACAGACACCGCGGTCCTTGAAACTCTTGCTTCTTCGCAGTCAGACCTCGGAATCGCGCCCGCCGATGCGCCAAAACCCTTCGACCCGGCGCAACTTTCCGCCGGACAGCGCATTCGCGTGCGCGGCTTCAAGCAACCGTTGTTTTTTCGCCGGCAGGACGGCCGCAATGCTGAGATCGAAGCCGGTCCGATGCGTATGAAAGTGCCGCTTTTAGAGATTCTTGGTGTCGACGATTCGCCTGCGATTGCGAAGCCCGGAGTTGGCTCGACCAGCGCCGCCCGAGGCGTCACGGTGCGCGCCGCATCGAGCGAAGCCGACGAAATCAACGTGATCGGACGCACGGTGGAAGAAGCCACCGAGCTCGTCGATAAATTTCTCGATCAGGCTGCGCTCGCCGCGAAGCCCGCCGTGCGGATCATCCACGGCTACGGCACGGGCGCACTGCGCCGCGGCCTTGCCGATTTTCTCTCCAGCCATCCGCTAGTCGGCGCGATTCACTCCGAAGCCAGAGAGCGCGGCGGCGAAGCGGTTACGGTGGCCGAGTTGAAATCGTGATTCTGTCGCGTTAAAAGAAAGGAAAGATTCGACCGAAGATTTCACCAGCCATGGCCGAAGCCGGATCATTCGCGGAACGCGTAAAGCAGCAAGCGGACATCGTCCGCGTGATCGGCGAATACGTACGCCTGAAAAAGGCCGGCAAAAACTTCAGTGGACTCTGCCCGTTCCATCAGGAAAAGACGCCTTCGTTCAGCGTCAGCCCCGGCAAGCAGATGTATTACTGCTTCGGCTGCCACGAAGGCGGCGACGTTTTCAAATTCGTCATGGCCCTCGAGCGCTGCGAATTCCCCGAAGCGGTCCGCACGGTTGCGGAAAAATGTGGCATCCCGATTCCCCGTCCGCGCGAACGCTCGCCAGAGGAGCACCGCGAAAACCAGCAGCGCACAGCTATCGTGGAGATGCATCGCGAAGCGGCGGCTTTTTTTGTGCGCCAGCTTCAATCGAGCGCGGAAGGAAAAGTCGCGGCGGCTTACCTGGAAGACCGCGGCCTTGATCGCGAATCCGTTGCTCGTTTCGGCCTTGGCTTCGCGCCGTATTCGGGCGACGCCTTGCTCCGCCAGCTCAAACCGAAATATTCCGATGAGCTCCTGTTGAGTTCCGGCCTTTTCTCGCGAAATGAAAGCGGCCGCCTTTACGATCGCTTCCGCCGCCGCGTCATGTTCCCCATCGCCAACGACACGGGCAAAGTCATCGCCTTCGGCGGACGCGCCATGGGTGACGATCATCCGAAGTATCTGAACTCGCCCGAGACGCCGGTCTATTCGAAAAGCAACGTGCTCTATCATCTCGACCGCGCGAAAGAAATGCTGCGGCAGGCTGATTTTGCGATTCTCGTCGAAGGCTACATGGACGCCATCGCGGTAGCACGCGCCGGATTTGCAAACGTCGTTGCCAGTTGCGGCACGGCGCTGGCCGAGGCCCAAATCAAACTGCTTACGCGTTTCACGCGTCGCGTCGTCGTGAACTATGATCCGGATGCCGCGGGGCAAGCTGCCACCGAACGCTCGCTGATGCTGCTGCTCGAAAAGGAATTCGATGTGCGGGTGCTCGCCTTGCCCGGCGGTGCCGATCCCGACAAATTTCTGAAAGAGCAAGGCACCGACGCCTACCGCAAACTTCTTTCACAATCGCCGCCGTATCTCGATTACCTGATTTCGCGGGCTCGCAAAATGGATCAAGCGACCGCCCAAAGCAAACTTGCCGCGCTGAACTTTCTGATGCCCTACGTGCAGCGCATTCCCAACCACCTGCTTCGCTCCGAGTGGGCTTCGCGAATCGCCTCGGAACTGCGCGTCGATGCACCCGTGCTGCGTGAATCGCTGCGCATCGCAGCGTCGGAACGTCGCAGCCAGGTGAAGCCGCGCGCCGAACTGCTGGCGCCCGTGATCAAGCCCGCCGAGCGGCGTCTGATGCAGATGCTTATGGATGCCGCCGGATTCCGTGAACGGCTCGCAAGTGAGATCGCCTCGGCCGGCCTCCACCGGGGCCTTGAAACCGAGCGCATTTTTGACGCGCTCATGGCCCGCGCCTCCGAACCGGTCGATGCCGCAGCGATTGCCGCATCGCTTGAAGACCGCGACCGCCAATTGCTCCTGGAGATTGTGTTTGAGGCGGCGTCAGAGCCGGTGTGGGCGGAAGCAGAAAGCTGTCTGAGCGTGTTGCGCGATCGTCGCGTGGAAGAGGAGCTTTTTCAACTCCAGAAGCAGATTGAAGCGAAACCCGCCGCGGATGTTCTTCCCCACCTGCTCCAGCGCCGCCTGCAATTGCAGAGAGACCTCGCCGCTCGCAAGGCCGCCGGCGGCTCTCGCTGACCTCAGGGATTTATTCTGTGAAATTGCGCAGCGCGTCAAATCGCGGCGGTAGGCTGCCGCTCAATCGTACTGATTTCCACTGTCTGCCGCGGCGCGCGACGCATCGCTTCGACGAAGATGCGCACAATTTCCGGGTCAAACTGATTCGCGGCGCAACGCTCGAGCTCGGCAAACGCGTCTTCGGGCGTGCGCGCTTTCTTATACGTCCGCTCGGAGGTAATCGTGTCGTAGGCGTCGGCGATCGCAATTACACGTGCGCCGTAGGGAATGCGGTCGCCTTCCAGACGATCGGGATAACCTGAGCCATCGTAGAACTCATGATGGTGGCGGATCATCTCCCGAATCTTGCCCATTGTCTGCAGCGGTTCGAGGATCTTCGCGCCAAGTTCGGTGTGCGTCTTCATCGTCTCCCACTCGCTCACGTCGAGCGGGCCGGATTTGTGCAGAATCGATTCGGGAATGCCGACTTTCCCGATGTCATGCAGCATCGCGGCGAGACGAATCTCCTCGGTCTCGGTGGGCTGCATTCCGAGCGCCTGCGCAATCGTCACGGCGTACGCCGAAACTTTCTGCGAATGGCCGTTCGTATACTGATCCTTTGCGTCGATAGCGAATGCAAGCGACGTGACCGTATCAACCACCGCCGGCGGCAGCCCCTCGCCCGTGTGTCCCACGTTCTGCTCGGTCAGCGAACGCGTGAACTGCTCCAGCCGACGATATATTTCGTCGAAAGCTTCCGGGCCCGTTGCAAAGAGCCGCTTCAAAGTGACCCCGAGGTACGCTTCGAGCACGTCCTTCTTCCAGCGCTTGCGGTCCGTGTTGTCGCCCTGTTCGGCCGTCGAAACCGAGTTCCCGCCCTGGTGCTTGGACAGGTACATCGAAGAATCGGCGACTTGAATGAGTTCTTGCGGCGTCGATCCGTGAATCGGGAAGCCCGCGATACCGAAGCTCGCCGTGATGTTCTTGTCGCGCAGCAACACGTCTGACGCGATCCAGCTGCGCAGCTTCGAGGCGAGCTGGCGAGCAGATTCGACCGTCGTCTCCGGCATCAGAATCACGAATTCGTCGCCGCCGTAACGCGCCACAACGTCCGAACGCCGGCAATGTTCCTCGAGAATGCGTCCCACGCGCTGCAGCACGACGTCGCCTTCGAGGTGTCCGTAAAAGTCGTTGACGAACTTGAAGCGGTCGAGGTCCATCAGGACCAGCGCAAACGGCCGATTCGCGCGCGTCGAGCGCTTCCATTCCGCAGAGAGCGCTTCCATCAGGAAACGATGCGTCTTCACGCCAGTCAGGCCGTCGGTAATCGCCTGCTCCTGCGCCTTTTGGAACGCCAGCGAGTTGTGCAGCGCGCCGGCGAAAAGATCGGCCAGCGTGCGCAGCAACAAAACCTCCTGTTCGCCAAAGTCGGAGGCCTGCGCCGATTCCACGTAGAGGACGCCGAGCAATTGCTCGGCGTAAACGACGGGCAGCGCAATCGACGAAACCGAATCCGGCAGCACCGTCTTCGGCGTCGAGCTGCTCGCTTCGCGCACTTTGGCGATCTGCCCGGAGCGCGCCACTTGCCCGATCAGTCCTTCGCCCAACGAAATACGCCGGCCAACGGCGTCGCGACGCGCACCCGCTTCGGCCTGGATCAAAAGCTCCTTCGCTGAGTAATCGAGAATCGCGATGCCGATGTGGTCGTAGGCGAGGCTGTTGCCGATTTCCGCCGCAATCTTCGCGAGCATGTCGTCGGGATTGAGCGTGGTGATCGCATGGCTCGAAATGTTATTGACCAGCATCAGCTGCTGCGAACGCTTCTGCTCTTCTGCGAACAGGCGCGCATTTTCGATCGCGATGCCGGATTCGCTCGCCAGAACACGCAGTAACTCCACGTGGCCCATATCGAAAGCGCGCTCCTGCGCGCTATGAACGGCCATCACGCCAATCGCGCGGTCGTAAAGAATCATCGGCACCGCACAGATCGACCCGCGCCGGCCGTTCGGCTCAAATCCCAGATTGCGGGCTTCGTCAGTGAAGTTTTCGCGGATCAGCATCGATTGTCGCGAGCGCGCCACGTGCTCGACCAGGTAGTTGCCGGCCGGACGCGTGCGCTTCGGCAGCCGCTTTCCATCGACCACTTCGATCTCGAAGCGAACGTCCTGCATCTTGTGGTCGTAGAAAGCGATGAAGAAGCTGCTCACGTCCATCAGGCGGCGGATTTCCGTGTTGATACGGTCAAAGAGTTGGTCGAGATCGAGCGTAGAGCTCAGCGCGCGGCCGATTTCGTTCAGAATGTTGAGCTCTTCGCTGCGCCGCGAAGTCTGTTGGATCAGGTAGCTGTTTTCGACAGCCATGCCGATCTGATGGCCCAGCGCGAGCAGCAGCCGCAATTCGGCGGGGGTGAAATCGCGATGGTCCGGCGTGCCAAGCAGCAGGACTCCAAAAACGCGCTCTTTCGCCTGCAGGCTGATGCCGACCACGGTGCGCAATCCCTGGCTCAGCAGCAGCGCACGCACCTGCCGGAAGCTGCTTTCCTTTTCGAGAGCCTCGTAATCGGAATCGCGGCTCAGTTCGCGCAACACGACCAGTCCACCGAGCCGTGCGACCAAACCGACCATGTATTCATCGAGCTGGTTTTCCTGCGCGGTGATGCAGAACGTGTTCTCAAGGCCGGTGACAACCATCGACGCCGGGCCGTTGCTGTCGGTCTGCCGCATGCAGAGCGCGCCGGCGGGGATACGCACCACGTTGAGCACGCGGTCCAAGGCCTGCGCCAGCATTTTCTGGATCTCGCCGCCCACAAAACTGGACGTCGCAAGGTTCAAGCTCGAAAGAGCGAGCATGTTGCGCTCGACACGCCGGCGCTCTTCCTCGTAAACCGCCATCACCATCAGCACGCCGGCAAAAAGACTCGGCAGAATCGAGAGAGAACCGAGATCGCTGTTCGACAGAAATGGCAGCTTCTGCTGGAAGCCCATCGCGAGGCAGAGCACGGCGGCGCCGAAGAACGTGGTCGCCAGCAGTTCATCGGCGCGCGATTCCTGGCGCCGGCCTTCATGCCAGAAGGTCCGCGCTGTGGCCAGCAAAACCAAGGCAATACCAAGCTTCGGAGGTGCCGCTTGCAGATAGCCTGCAGCCCAAGTTGCAGCCCAGATTGCGGCAATCGCGGCAGCTGCACCCAGTTCCTTGGCGGGCAATCCCTTGCGCGCATAGAGCCGCGCCGAAGAATAAAAAGTAAGCGCGGAAAGCGCCAGCAGCCACTCGTTTACGCCGTTGAATCCGGTGGGAAAATGAAAGTAAATCGCGGCAAATCGCGCGGCCCAATCGCCGGAATGGATAATCCACGCGAGCGACCAGACGAACAGGTAGTCCTGTCGTTTCTGCCTGTAGACGAACAGGAAGAAGGTCGCCAGCAGCAGGGAACTAACCGCCACTACGGCGGCGCTGGAGCTCGCGAAAGTCGGCAACGATTGATTCCCTATCTCGGAATTGATTGACTACGCCGAGGATAGCAGAATATTCCCGCTCTCCCGGGCGCGTCCACAACTCCGGTTTCGTGCGTCGCAATGGCCACCCAAGGCCATGTAGACACCGGTAAAGTTGCTCTTTTCTACCGTAAATCCTGTACGCGCAAATACACATCCGCCGGCTTCCCAATATGCGGTCCGCCAACCGGACCGTCAACAGTACGCGGGTACCAACTCAAGCGCATTCATATATTTGCGAGCCATTCGATTTCGTGCGCCGATTCCGCTAAGATGGTTTTTTGGCTCGCAATTCGGTGCCTAGACCCTAAAGGACCCCTTTCGCCATGACCTCTCCCAAGCAGCCGCGTGTGCGTTTCGCGCCGTCCCCCACCGGATACTTGCACGTGGGCGGAGCGCGCACCGCTCTTTTCAACTGGCTTTTCGCTCGCCGCCAGGGCGGCACGCTGCTTCTGCGGATCGAAGACACGGACGTCGAACGCAACCGGCCCGATCTGGTCGATGGCATCCTCGACGGCCTCAAGTGGCTCGGCGTCGCTTGGGACGAGGGCCCCTATTTCCAGTCGCAGCGACTCGATATGTATCGCGCCACCGCCGAACGCCTCGTCGCTTCGAATAACGCGTTTCCCTGCTACTGCAAGGGATCGTCCTACTCTGGCGGCGATGCCGCGCCCGAGCAGGATGGCGAAGGCGACGATGGGGTTCCGAAGGCCCAGAAGGCCACTACCTGTCCGTGCCGGAATCTTACTCCTGAAGAGCGCGCAGCCAAGGAAAAAGAACGCCTCCCCCATGCGATCCGGTTCCGTGTTCCGCGCGAAGGCGTGACGACTTTCGACGACGCAATCTTCGGTCATCGTGAAGTCCAGAACGTCGAAATCGAGGACTTTGTACTCCTGCGCTCCAACGGTCTGCCGACCTACCAGCTGAGCGTCGTGGTGGACGACATCGATATGCGCATTACGCACGTGATCCGGGGAGGCGACCATCTCTCCAACACGCCCAAGCAAACGCTGATTTACCAAGCCCTCGGCGCGACCCCGCCGATCTTTGCCCACGTTCCGCTGATTCTTGGCCCCGATCGCACGCGCCTGTCAAAGCGCCACGGCGCAACCGGCGTCGGCTCCTACGCAGAGGAGGGCTTTTTGCCCGAAGCGTTCCGGAATTTTCTCGCGCTCCTCGGCTGGTCCCCCGGTGATGACTCACAATATCTGCGCACAGCCGATATTGTAAAGCTCTTCGACCTTTCAGGTGTCAGCCGCACCAACGCCGTGTTCGACCGCGCCAAGCTGGAATGGTTCAACACGCAGTATCTGCAAAAGCTGCCGATCGATGAGTTGCTTCCTTACGTCGCGGAACGTCTTAAAACCGCCGGCTTGTGGCAGGAAAAGTGGGAGACAACAGATCGCGCTTGGTTCGCCCAGGCGGTTGACTTGATCCGTCCGCGCACACGCCTGCTCAGTGATTTTGCGACCATGTCGCGCGCATTTTTCAGCGACGACTTCGAGTACGAACCCGAAGCACGTGCCAAATTCTGGAAAGATAATCGTCTCGCGGGACTGCTGGGGAAACTGGCCGCCGCGCTCGGTGCGCTTCCGGACTGGAATCACGATGCCTGCGACGCTGCGCTTCGCACGCTGGCTGCTGCCGAGGACGTGAAGGCCGGTCTGCTGATCAACGCCACGCGCGTGGCAATCCTCGGTCGCGCCGTTGGGCCGCCGCTTTTTGAAACCATGGTTGTGTTGGGAAAGCAGAAAACCGTGACGCGGCTGGAAAAATCCAGGCCTGCCGTGCAGGCGTCGGCAGCCGCAAGCCCGGCCGCGTCCTGAAGCTCAGAAACCTAGTGTTTCGCCGTAAAAATCTCGGGGTGAATTTGGTGGGCCGTCGTCCCGGCGGCAGCTACGTCAAATCGCACCACAACAGGCACCTTCACGGGCGGCAAGCAAGCGGTGTCATTGCAAGCCTGGTAGCGCAGCGTGACGGGGATCGACATCGCTCCCAAGGCCAACTTCGGGTCGGCCGCGAGTTTCAGTTCCAGCATGACGCTGCCGGTATACACATCGAGTGGCTTGTTCGGCGAAAACGTGAACTTCTTTAGCTCTCCGGCCGGATAGACTGTGTCGACCACTTTGATTCCCGGAGGAGGATCGGCCGTAACGGTCGTTGGAATCAGATAGTCTTCCGAAGGCTTGTGCGAATTCATGTGGAAGCCCGAGGAGATTTCCATCACCACGGCCGCTTCGAACGCCTGCCCCTGAGGCACCGGATCGACCGAAACATACGACGTCGCCTTTACGATCGACGCGGGGTTGGGCATCGCCTGCGCCTTTGCCGTTTCTTGCGACGCAAAGCCCGCCACCAGCGCCAGCGCGATCGAAACGGCAAAAACGTGCCAATAAGGCTTCCGACGTGTTTTCATCGCATTAACCTCTCGATTTCGGTCTGCATGTCCGCGAGATTCAGCCCACCGGTAATTCTCCGGTCAATCTTTCCGTCAGGCGTGATCACAAACGTAGTCGGATAACCAAACAGTCCGCCAAACTTCGTCGTGATGTCGTCATTGCCAAGCACGATCTTGTAGTTCATCGTCAGCTGCTGGCCTTGCACGTCGAACTTTCGCGCCGCGACGAACGGCGCCACCACGCTCTTGCCGTCGTCGTCCATCGCCACGCCCAGCATTACAAAATTCTGCGAACCGTACTTCTGCTCGAGCGTAATCAGCGTCGGCACTTCCTGGAAGCACGGATCGCACCAGGTCGCCCAGAAGTTCACCAGCACCACTTTTCCCTTCAGGCTTTCGAGCGGCACGGACGCGCCCTGTAAATCGGTAAACGTCACGGCCGGCTCGTCCTGCAAATCGGCCGATGCACCGGTGTTGTGGCTTGTCGAGTCCGCTACGGTCAGGCTTTTCGCGCCCGGAATCCAGTTCTCCGGCTGGAAGAAATTCAGCTTTCCCGAAAGAAACGTCAACTGGTTGGTGAAAACCAGGAATCCGATCGCCAGCAACAGCACCCCGCTAAACACTTCGACTGTATGCA
>Ga0210401_10001343_pt1 | contig 28631 bp, 26 predicted proteins | sample IncBWH32MmetaG_FD_150866 | JGI IMG/M metagenome (GOLD analysis project Ga0210401, IMG submission 150866) | Forest soil microbial communities from Barre Woods Harvard Forest LTER site, Petersham, Massachusetts, United States - Inc-BW-H-32-M | ecosystem: Environmental > Terrestrial > Soil >...
GACGCCGCCATTTCGCCCGCCGTACTTGATCGCGCGCTGCGGTCGGTCGCGGCCACGACATACAATTCGATCACTGTCGATGGCGACAGCTCGACCAACGACACGGTCGCAATTCTGGCGAACGGGCGGTCCGGTGCCCCGTCGATCGCAGCAGGCAGTACGGCTTACAAGGCATTTCGCGCGGCGCTCGAAAAAGTGTGCGCGGCGCTGGCTTACGCGATCGTCGAAGACGGCGAAGGTGCGCAGCGGGTGATCGAACTCGACATTCGCGGCGCGGCTTCGGACAAAGATGCCCTGCAGATCGGACAAACCATCGCGACATCTCCACTTGTGAAAACTGCGTTCGCGGGCGGTGACCCCAATTGGGGCCGCATCCTGGCGGCTGCGGGACGTTCCGGAGTGAAATTCAATTTTGAGCGTGTAAATATCTGGCTGGCCGGAATTGCCGTTTGCAAGCGCGGCCGCGAACACAAGTTCAGCGAGCGCGTAGCGAGCCGCCGGATGCTCGGAAAGCACGTGCCTGTGATCGTTGAGCTCAGCGAAGGTAAAGGCAAAGCGCGCATCTGGACCTGCGATCTGACGCAGGAGTACGTGCACATCAACGCAAGCTACCGAACCTAGCCCCTCGGCATCGGCAAACTTACTTCGTCGTTGCACTTGGTTCAGAAAACCTCGCCAACAGTTGACTGACAGCCCCAGTAGGCGCAAGATGCTGGCGAGTTGCTGGAGCGCTCGCTCCAGCCCGGAGTAGCCGGCACTAAGCTGACTGCCCTTGGCCGGGGTCTTGCCTCTTCAGCTCCGATGTGCGTCTTCTCGCACCGCACAGGAAGCGCAAGGAGCACCACCGTGAAGAAATTGTACGTGGGGAATCTCTCGTTCAAGGCTACCGAAGAGCAGGTGCAAGCGCTGTTTGCTGAGATTGGGGTGCAGCCGGATTCACTGACGCTCCTTCGCGATCGTTTTACGGGGCAGCCGCGCGGTTTCGGATTTGCCGAAATCCGCGAGGATGGGGAAGCCGAGAAAGCCGTCGCGGCGCTCAATGGCAAAGAGTTCATGGGCCGCGCGCTGGTGGTTAACGAGGCACGGCCGCAAACGCGTGAAGGCGGCGGGGGCGGCGGGCGTGGAGGATACGGTGGCGGGGGCGGCCGCGGGGGCCACGGAGGCGGCGGAGGTGGCGGGCGCGGTGGCCGAGGCGGCTACGGCGGCGGACGCGACCGGGATCGCGATCGATAGATCGGATCTCGGATGTGGCCGCGAATTTTACGCGCATGTGCGGGCGCGTGTTTGTTCGCTTCCTTGGTTCCTTTTTTCGCCCGGGCTCAAGAATCTCCGCTCGATGAGGCTGCCTCGAGCATCGCAGCCGCGATAAATCAATCCAGGGAAAAACACCAGAGCGTTCTGGTCTGTGACTTCATCAGTGGTCGCGGGCAGCTCACCGCGCTGGGCGTTCACGTCGGCGACCAGGCAAGCGCATCTCTCGCGCGTGCTGCAGGTTCCTCGTTCCGCGTTATCGACTGTTCGCAATCGATCGATACGCTCCACAACATGGGGCTCGAAAGGGAAACTGCGAACGGCCCTTGCCTTGAGGAAATTGTGGCGCGGCGGCTAAAAGCGGACTTCTTCATTTCCGGCAGGCTGTCTTTTCAAAAAGAATGCCGTCGATCGATCTGAATCTTCGCCGAACCGGCGACACCAAATCGCCGCAGCTGTTCGAGGCTCTTCGGCCCTACCACCGTGACGCGCTGTCCGAGCTTGGCACGCGGTTTCGTGACACGCCGCAGAGCAAAGTTCCTTTTTCCAACATGAACGGCTACTCGGGGGCGAAGTGTGCGTTCTGCCCGACCTCGCCATATCCTCGCGAAGCAAGACGCATGGGTTGGCAGGGAACGCTGATCGTGCTGGCGGTCGCCCGAACGGACGGAAAACTGAGCGATTTCCGCGCCCTCGAACACGCTCCAGGAAATCTGACCGAAGCGATTTTACAAGGGTTGAAGCTTTGGCGTCTGACCCGAGCGACTGATCCAAACCGGTCGCCGGCAGCGGTTCGACAAACCTTTGAGGTGGCTTATTCTCTTTCGTAACTTCGAGGATCAGGAGTTCTTCTTCAATTCGGCGAGCACGAGCTTGGCCACTTCTTTGAGCGTATCGAAGACGCCTTGGCCGGTGACAGCGACGGCCTCAAGCGAAGGCTCGTTTTTCACGGCGAGCTGCTTCTTTAATTCATCGACCGGCAACACGTTAGGCAGGTCGCGTTTGTTCAACTGCAGCACGTAGGGAATCGTCGTGAAATCCAGATTGTGGTCTTTTAGATGTTCGCGCAGGTTATCGAGCGTTTCAAGGTTCGCGTCCATGCGTTCTTCCTGCGAATCGGCCACGAATACGACACCATCGGCTCCCTTGAGGATTAACCTTCGGCTCGCTTCGTAGAAGACCTGCCCGGGCACCGTATATAGATGGAAGCGCGTCTTGAAACCGCGCACCGTACCAAGGTCCAGCGGAAGAAAATCGAAGAACAGAGTGCGATCGGTCTCGGTCGCCAGTGAGACCATCTTTCCCTTTTGATTCGTACCAGTATGCTCGTAGATCCACTGCAGGTTGGCGGTTTTGCCACCCAACCCAGGGCCGTAGTAGACAAGCTTGCAGTTGATCTCTCGGGCTGGAAAGTTGATAAACGGCACAATTTCCTCGAATTAACGGGCAGCTTCGCTTTTATAACACAGGGTTATAGTACAGGCCAACGCGGTCCGTCCGGGGGTGCTGCGCAAGTAACAATGAACGATAGACGCACCGTCGGCTGGACCTAGTGGGCGGCTGGCTCGGCGGCCGGGTGCATGCCGTGTTGTGGCACTTCGTGGACACCCCTGGTCGGGGGGTCCTGGTGGAAACGGAAGAGCTGGTTCAGGGGCCCGGGGCCCTTGCCCACCTGGAAGGACTTCTCTATCGCCTTTGTTACGTATGCTTTAGCGAGGATCACGGCTTGCCGGAGGGTCAGCCCAGAAGCCAGCTGCGCGGCAATGGCTGAGGAATACGTGCAACCGGACCCGTGCGTGTTTTGGCTCTTTACGTGGTCTCCGCCGAACGTTTCAACGACCCCACCGTCGCACAGCACGTCGATGGGCTTCTCCAGATGCCCGCCGGTCACGACGACCGAGCGCGCGCCCATCTCGACCAGCTTTACAGCGGCATCTTTCATTGTGGCCAGGTCCTTCACATCGATGCCGGTGAGGAAGCCCGCCTCGGGAATATTCGGCGTAATCACCGAGACGCGCTTCAGCAATTCCTGACGCACAAACTTCAGCCCCGGCTCATCGAGCAATTCGGCGTTGCCGGCAGTTGGTCGCGTCACAGGATCGAGCACAACGTGCGCGAATTTTCGAGCGTCAAGAAATTCCGCTACCACCGAGGCGTTGGCGCGGTTCGCAAGCATCCCAATTTTCACAGCGGCAAGAGGAACGTCATCGGCGATCGTGTCGAGCTGCGCGCGAAGTATGGGCGCAGGCGTGGCATAGACGGACTTCACGCCTTCGGAAGATTGCACGGTGAGCGCCGCAACCGCCGCTACGCCGTAGCAGTTATGGGCCGCAAAAGTTTTCAGGTCTGCGGCGATTCCCGCTCCGCAGGAGGGATCGAATCCGGCGATCGTCAGAAGGATCGGTTGCGCGGTCGAATGATGGTTGGAGTTACTCAATTTCTCTTTACGTCAGGCACAAATGCCGGCCACGCCCGATAACCGAGCGTGCCGGCACAGAGAAATGTACGCGCGTTGCCTTGTCGCGTGCAAGAAAATTCTTGCCTTAGGATTTTGCGGGGGCGCCTACAGTTTCTTCCACCAGTTGTGGAGGCTGCGCGGCCGGAACTTCAATCTCGCTCTCCCAGTCGCAGCCCTCTTTCACACACGAGCGGAAGTTGCCATGCTTGGTGCGCTTTTCGACGATGAACGGAGCGCCGCACTTCGGGCACGGCTCAGCGATCGGTTCGTGCGGCGAAGTATGATCGCAATCCGGATAGCGGCTGCAGCCGTAGAAAATTCTTCCGCGTCCCCGGCCCTTTGACGTTCCCCGGCGAACAAACTCGCCTTGGCCGCACTTCGGGCACTTGATGCCCAGTGTGATTGCGCGCGTGTACTTGCATTTCGGATAATTCTGGCAGCCGATGAATTCGCCATATTGGCCGTGGCGCTTGATCAACTGGCCTTCGTTGCAGGACGGGCACTTTTCGTCGAGTGGAACGTCCGGCTGGAGGGCCCTGCGCGTGCCCGCGGCGAGCTTGCGCGTCGTCTTGCAATTCGGATAGCCCGTGCATGCAAGGAATGTGCCGAAGCGGCCACGCTTGATTGCCATCTCCTTGCCGCAGTTGTCGCAATATTGTATTCCGGTATCGGCTTCGGCGTCGTCGCCGGCCACATCGGAAAGGTCGCGCGTGTAATCGCAATCGGGGTAGCGATTGCATCCAAAGAAAAACCCGTGGCGGCTGATGCGCTCGAGTAATTCGCCCTGGCCGCATTTTTCGCACTTCTGTCCGGTCGGGATGCCGGCTTTGTAGGAAATCATTTCGTCGCCGGCTTTTTCGAGGTCCACTTCGAAGCGATCCCAGAATTCCTTGACGGACGTCTTCCAGGGCAGCTTGCCCTCTTCGATTTCGTCCAATTCGTCTTCCAGGCGCGCCGTAAAGCTCACATCGAAGACGTCTTCGAAGCTCTTTACGAGCAGATCATTCACTTTTTCCCCGAGCAGCGTGGGAGTGAATCGGCCCTGATCCTTGTTCACGTACTCGCGCTCGACGATCGTCGAAATGATCGCGGCGTATGTCGATGGACGCCCGATCCCTTTTTCTTCGAGCTCCTTGACCAGGGTCGCTTCCGTGTAACGCGGCGGCGGTTCTGTGAAATGCTGTTCGGGACGGATCGTTTCCAGGCGAAGTTGGTCGCCCTCGGTGACGCGCGGCAGCGTGCGGCTGTCGGTATCGCCCTCGTCTTCTTTTTCCTCTTCTTCCTTCACGATCTGGTAAACGGTCAGGTATCCATCGAATTTCACGACCGATCCGCTGGCCCGGAACGTATAGTCGGCGGCGTTGACGTCAATCGTCGTTTGATCGAAAACGGCCGGAACCATCTGCGATGCAACAAAGCGCTGCCAGATCATCTGGTAGAGCTTCCACATGTCTGGCTCGAGGAACGCGCGAACACTTTCCGGCGTGCGCGCCACATCGGTCGGTCGAATCGCCTCGTGAGCGTCTTGTGCGTCTTTCTTGGACTTGAAGAAGTTCGGCTTCTCCGGCAAATATTTTTCACCGTAGCTCGAACCAATCTGATCGCGCACCTGGGCCAGCGCATCGTTGGCGACGCGCACAGAATCGGTGCGCATATAGGTGATCAGCGCAACCGAGCCTTCATCACCCAGTTCGACGCCCTCATAAAGGCGCTGCGCGAGCATCATGGTGCGCTTTGCCGTGTAGCGCAGCCGGTTGTAAGCCGCCTGCTGGAGCTTGGAAGTGGTAAACGGAGGCGGCGCAAACCGGCGCTTTTCCTTCTGCGCGACGTTGGTGACTTGCCAGACCGCTCGCTCTACCGCTGCAAGAATTCTCTGTGCTTCGGCCTCGTTCGGAATTTCGAGGTCCTCGCCCTTGTATTTCGTGAGCTTGGCTTCAAAAGCGGGCGGTTCGCCAGCAGCAAGCAGCGCGTGGATGGTCCAATATTCTTTCGGAACAAACGCGCGGATTTCGCGTTCGCGCTCGACAATGAGACGCAGCGCCACAGTCTGCACACGCCCGGCGGATAGTCCGCGCCGGACCTTGTCCCAAAGCAGCGGCGAAACCTTGTAGCCGACGATCCGGTCCAGAACGCGGCGGGCCTGCTGCGCGTCCACCAAGTTGTCATTGACCTGGGTGGGATTTTCGAAGGCCGTCTTGATCGCCTTCTGAGTGATCTCGTTGAACATCACGCGCGAGAATTTTGCACGTTCCGTCTTGTTTTTCGCCAGCGCGTGGAGCAGGTGGTAGGAAATCGCTTCTCCCTCGCGATCAGGGTCGGTCGCGAGATAAACGTTCTCAGCCTTGTCGGCGGCGGCCCTCAACTGGTCGACCACCTTTACCTTGTCGGGAATGACCTCGTATTCCGGGTCGAAAATATTCTCTGCGGTTACGACGACCTTCTTTTCGGGTGCCTTCTCAGCCTTGCCTTTTCCTTTGGTCTTGCCCCGGCCCTTTTTCTTGCGTTTGCCGTTTTGTTCGCCGGGCAGAAGGATGCCGATGGTCTTCCTCGGCAGGTCCATCACGTGGCCGTAGGAAGCCTTCACCGTGAAATTACGGCCGAGATACTTGTTGATGGTCTTGGCCTTACCCGGTGATTCGACGATAACGAGCGATTTTGCCATCTTTCTCTATTGTTCCCCATTCCGCCGTCCGCGGCGGAATCGTTTTACCCTATTGGATGCGGGGCACGCACGGGCGAATACCCCGCGAAAGTGCTGCGAAGCCAATCCTACCCTGTATATGCCCCTGAAGTTACAACAGGACTTTCGGGAATTGCTTTCCCGGCAACTGGCGTACCATGCCGCTGCTTTCGAAGTCAAACAGCGAACCCATCACCCCGGACCAAGCGGGACCGGAAAGCTCCACCGGTTTATCGTTCGGTTTGGTCTCATCAATTCCCAAAAGCCCATATCCCATATAAGGATGCGCGCGGAGGGTGACATTCGGCCTGCTACAAGCGCCGTTCGCCGCTCCTGAAAAGTAGTGTCAACAGTTCTGCGCGCACCGAAGTCGGCAACTGCCAAATCTCATCGTCCCGTCCCCCACGAGCTTAGCACCTTGTTTGACCGGCAGGTTGGGTCCAAAACTCATGAGTTGTTTCACACTCCCCAGAACTGCCAAGACCTCTCAACCGAAATCCATCGCCGGGCGAGCCGTGAAAGCGGAAGCCGAATATTCTCCCTCCTAGCCTTGCCGAATTGGGTGCCGCACTGGGCCAAGTCCCTTCCCAAACGCTCAGGCATTTGATTCCCGTAATACCCCCGACGACGCGCCCCGACGATCGAAACCATTTCGTTGTTCAGAAGCTCTGTGTTTCCAGGCACATAGGGGGTTGCTCGCTGCCGGGCTGATTTACGCGCATGAGGGTCGGTTTCGATTTTCCGCGTCCGCGTGGCACGTGCCTGGGTCTCAGCAGAATGCGCAGGGGCTCGGCACCAGCGCGCTAGGACGACTGTACGCCTGAGAAGCGAAAAACTCGGCAGTGGGGGATTGCGCCCGCAGCAGGCGGAACGGATCTTCCAGGCATTCTTTACGATCAAAGATAGCGGGACTGGTATGGGGCTCCGCATCGGTCGCTCGACCATTGAGTCGCATGGCGGCCGGTTGTGGGTCAGTGATCCCTCCGGGCAGGGTGCAACTTCTCAGTTCACCATGCCCATCCCGCTCGCGGCGCACGCATAACCTCTGCTTCGAAGATCGCTAGTCTCTGTGATAATTTCAGGGACGTTCCCGGGAACTGAGCAAAGAAAATGTTTCACAGAACTATGCGCCGTGCGTCCTTGCCCGATGAGTTCGATTTCCTGCGAAGGGACATGGTCGAGCGGCAAATCCGCAGGCGCGGTATTGCGGACGCACGCGTCCTTTCCGCCATGAATTCGGTGCCGCGCCACTCTTTTGTGCCGGCCGATCTCCTCGCTTCGGCATATACGGACGGCCCTTTGCCGATCGGCGAGGGGCAAACAATCTCGCAACCATTCATGGTTGCGGCCATGGCCCACGCGCTCGCGCTCGAAGGAAGCGAGCGCGTGCTGGAGATCGGAGCCGGATCCGGCTACCAGGCCGCCATTCTCTCCCTGCTTGCGCGAGAGGTCATCGCTATCGAAACCTTGCCGCGACTCGCTGCTCGCGCGCGCGAACGTCTCGCCTGCCTTGGCTACTCCAATGTGCGAATCGAAGAAGGTGACGGCTCGCTCGGCTGGGCAGTCGAGGCGCCTTACGACGCCGTCCTGGTATCTGCGGCCGCGCCGACCGTCCCCCAGCCGCTGCTCGATCAGCTCGCCGATGGAGGACGGCTTGCAATTCCGGTCGGCGACGCGGAAAACCAACGGGTCTTGCGAATCACAAAACGCGGTCGACAGATCGTCCGCGAAAAGCTCTATCACTGCCGCTTTGTCCCGCTCGTCGGGCAGTACGGCTGGCGCGAATGCGCGCCGAAGGCGCCGCCCGAATGACGCTTGGCGTCCCCGAACTCTCCATCATCATTCCGGCTTACAACGAGGAGAGCCGTCTTCCACGCGGCTTGGAGAAAATTCGGGACTATTTCTCGACGGCCCCCGGTGGTCTAGGCGCCGTCGAAGTACTGGTCGTAGACGACGGTTCAACCGACGGCACAGCACGCATCGCGCAGGAGTGGGCCGAGCGATTTCCCGGCGTTCGGCTGGTTTCGAACGGCGTAAATCGCGGAAAGGGTTATAGCGTCCGACACGGCATGCTCGAAGCGCGCGGCCGTGTGGCCCTGTTCACCGACACCGATCTCTCGTCGCCGATCGAGGAAAGCGAAAAACTGTTCGCGGCGATCTCGGCGGGGCATGATTTCGCGATCGGTTCACGCGCAATTGATCGCTCGTTAATCGCGGTGCGCCAAGCTCGTTACCGCGAGCTGGCCGGGATTATCTTCAACGGTTTCGTGCGCCTTATTACCGGGCTGCCGTTTCACGATACGCAGTGCGGCTTCAAGGCGTTCGTGCGCGAGCCGTCGCGCATCGTTTTCGAGCAGCAGCGTATTGAAGGATTCGGATTCGACCCGGAAATGCTGTTCATCGCCAAGCGCCACGGTCTTTCGGGCGCCGAAGTCCCGGTTCGCTGGGCACACGACCCGGCAACAAAGGTACACGTCGTGCGGGATAGTCTCCGGATGTTCGGCGACCTGATCGCCATTCGCTGGAATTGGCTGCTGGGCCGCTATCCGCGTAGAAGCCGGTGAGCCCCGCGGGGATGTAACTTTGTTTTGCAAAGTACTTGACAGACGCCTCGACTTGCCGTATTCTCCCGTCATGAGCAGCGCACCTCCTGACCGTACGTCGCGTTCCGGCCCGGTCGCCATCGATGATCGCGCCCGCGACAATTTGCGGTTCATTCGCGAAACGATGGAGCGAGCCGGAGCCTTCACAGCCGTCCCTGGATGGGGTGGCGTCGCCATGGGCATCACGGCCTTTGGCGCCGCGGTGATCGCCTCCCGTCAGTCCGCTTTCTGGGCATGGCTCGCCACCTGGGGAGTCGAAGCCGCGGTTGCGGTGGTAATTGCCGTGTGGTCCACGTTTTCGAAGTTACGTGAAAGCGGGACATCGCTTCTTTCCGGACCCGGACGTCGCTTTGCTTACAGCTTTGCGCCACCGCTTTTTGTCGGTGCGGTTCTGACGATCGTTCTTGCGTCGATCGGATCGGTGACGGCTGGAGTAATTCCGGGCTTATGGCTGCTTCTCTACGGCACGGCCGTCACGACGGGCGGCGCATTCTCGATTCGAGTTGTTCCATTGATGGGCCTCTGTTTTATCGTCCTCGGCGCGGTCGCGCTGTTTTGTCCGGCCTCCTGGGGAAATCTATTTTTGGCGATCGGCTTCGGGGGTTTTCATATGATTTTTGGGGCCGTGATTGCGAGGAAATATGGTGGCTAAATCTGCGGCGTATCGCGCCGCACCGGAGGAAAAACCGCGCAAAAGCGTTCCCGCACCGGAAGCCACGGCGGTTAGCCTCGACCGGTTGATTCACGAACGCACTCGTCTGGGGATCATCAGCGCCCTCGCTGTGAACGATTCACTCACATTCAACGAGCTCAAGCACCTGCTCGGAGCGACAGACGGGAACGTCAGCGTTCACGCTCGCAAACTTGAAGACGCGGGCTATGTCTCCTGCACAAAGTCGTTCGCGGGGCGTTTGCCGAAGACCGAATACCGCCTGACCGCATCCGGTCGCCGCGCGCTCGAAAAATATCTTGGCCACATGGAAGCTTTGATTCGTGCGACGCGCGAAGGCTGATCGAAGGAGGGAGCGATGAAAACGGTTTGGTTCAAGCCGCTTGGATGGATCTACAGGCCTGCTTCCTGGCAAGGCTGGCTCGCTCTGGCTGCCGCCGCGGCCTTCTGCGCACAGGTATTTCTGGCGATCGATCACCATTCGCATTCGGCGAGCGACACGCTGTATGGAATTTTTCCGTACTTCGTATGCGCTGCCGGTTTGCTGAACTGGCTTGCTTCGAAGACGGCGGTGCAAAGGTAACGAACGCTCATGATCAAGCAGATGCCAAGCCGGCCCGAAAACAGTTCGAAGCTCCACGTCGCGATTTTGCTCGACGGAAACGGGCGCTGGGCTGCGGTCCGCGGAATGCCGCGGCCCGAGGGGCATCGCGCGGGAGTCGTCGCCGTGCGGCGCATCGTTCGTTCGGCACCTGCACTGGGCATCGGTATCCTGACGCTCTACGCCTTCTCGTCGAACAACTGGGAGCGCCCGACGGGCGAAGTCAGCTCGTTGCTCGCTCTGCTCGAGGACTACTTGCGGGTCGAAGCGCCAACCTGCGCCGCCGAAGGCATCCGCCTCCGCGTGATCGGCCGGCGCGACCGCATTCCGCGCTCCATGGCCAAAGCCATCGAAGACGCTGAGCGCTCCACGGCTTCCGGCCGCACGCTCGAACTGCGCATTGCCATCGATTATTCGTCGCGCGACGCCATCCTTCGCGCAGCGTGTTGGATGCTGTCCAGTCTCGAAGTTTCGCAGCGCGAATTCGGCCGCCGGCTGGGCGAAGTGACGTACTCGGGCGGGCCCGTTCCGGACGTGGATTTGCTGATCCGCACGGGCGGTGAGCGCCGCTTGAGCGATTTCCTTCTGTGGGAGTGCGCTTACGCCGAGCTGTTTTTCTCGCCGCGCATGTGGCCCGACTTCCGACCCGAGGATCTTTCCGAAGCTCTTGACGATTTTCTCGCGCGCGACCGCCGTTTCGGCCGCGTCACAGTAGCTGTCGGCGCCGACTAGCTCTTGGCGCGCACCTTGGCCATTTCGAACGCCTTCACGATTACGCGCGTTGCCGTTTCTCGTAGCTTGTAGGCCGGAAGTTCGGTCTCCGGGACCCACGCCGCTTCTGTCACATCACCACCAGCTCTCGGTTCGCCGCTCTCTGCCTCGCAGTAGTAGTCTAGAATTACGTAGTGATATTGGACTCGCTCGTGATCGTCATACATGATCCGCTCGAATGTCTCGATTTGGTCGAAAACCCGCACGACCACTCCGGTCTCTTCCAACAATTCACGTCGAACGCCTTCAACGATGGTTTCGCCCACATCCAGCCCGCCGCCGGGAATCGACCACTCGCCCTGTAGCGGCGGAAACGCGCGCTTGATCAACAGCACGCGCCCGCGATCAATCGTCACTCCACCGACGCCCACAATGGGCCGATCGGGATATTCGCGACGTCCTGTCATCTTCGGCAATCCCTCGGGAAAAGCTTGACACTCGCGGTATATAATACGCCTTTCAACGAACGCGCCTGCGGAAGGAGACGAGTCACGTGACGAAGTGCCCGGAATGCGACGCTGAAATCGATCTGGACGAAGACGAAGTCGAAGAGGGCGAAATCCTGGCCTGCCCGGAATGCGACGCCGAGCTCGAAGTGACGCAGACTCATCCCGTTCATCTGATCGTGCTTTCCGAAGACGATGATGATGATGAAGAAGAAGACTCCGATGACGACGCCGATGAGGACGAGGAGGAGGAAGGCGGCGATAGCGACGGAGACACCCTCGAGGACGACGAATAACTCCGCGGGAGCATCTTAGCCTGCCCGAATCTCATCTAACCTATCGAGCCTTCAGATGCGCGGGGAGACCCGGATTGGGGGCCAAACAAACATGAAAATTCAATCGGCAGCTCGTAGCGCTCCCGTGTTTGCGTTCCTGCTTGTCTGCGCGCTGGCTTCGGCCAACGCACTCGCGCAGGACAACAAAGGCCAACCCCAACTCCGCACGGTCCACGGCACGGTGGTCGATAAAAACGACAATCCTGCGCCGACCAGCGTGGTCTATCTCCTTAATTCAAAAACAGAAGCCGTGAAAACAACCTTTGCCGACGACAAGGGCGCCTATCGCTTCAGCGGCCTCGATCCCAACGTCGACTACGAAATCCACGCCGAGCGGCAAAACATGGCCTCGCCGGCGCGGAAGATTTCCAACTTCGATTCGCGGCGCGATATTGACATGACGCTGAAGCTCTCTCGCGAAAAGGGCGGCAGTTGAAGCGTCGCTTGGATTTTCTGAGATCTAGGCCTTCGGTTGCCTGTGGAAGGGATCGGCACCGATCGTCCCGCGCAATTCATTGCGATAAGCGGGACTTGAGGCTCTTGCAAGTTGTGCCTGAGCCCATTCGATTCGCTCGGCTGTGCTAAACGGCAGATCGTCGGCGGCAAACGAGTTTTTCTTCCTGAAATCGTCCAGGGCGGCCAAATGTCGTCGCCACATCGTTACATCGCGATCCTGCTTCACAGAGAGCCGTTCCTGATACCAATCGCTCTCGATGAGCATTTCCCGATCGAAGAGCCGGCGCACAGCGGGATCATCTAACTTCCTTCCCTCGTAATCGCCGTAAGCCATGATGTGCAGCAGCGCCTTCAGCGGAGGGCAAGCGGCTTCAACGCTGCGGTCTTCGAAATAAAGCATGGCCACCGTGCGTTGCGCTTCCACAATCGCATCGATTCCCGCAGCAAATAACTCGACGCTTTGCTTTTCGGGCCGCAGCATTTCCTCGGGGAAGACCGCGTCCGGTGTCTCGAAAATGCGGCCGAGAAAGCGGTCTACAAAAAGCGGCGTGATGCGATATCCCAGCCGACTCGCCAACACCGTGCGCCCATCGAGCGAAAAATCTTCCAGCTTTTCGAGCAAGCCTTTTTCAGCCAGAAACTTCGGATCGCGCTCGTGAACGCGCATCCGGCACCAGATTTCCGGCACGAGCATGCTCACGTCATGATCCACGCGCACATTTGGACCGACGTAGCCCGCAGAAGTCGTGAAACCGGCATCGCCCGTCAGGATTGCGGAGACCATTGCGTTATTCACGTCTACGACTGGCCAGAGCGCGTTGAACGGAGACTTCGTCAGCGCACCCTCGCTGCCAAAACCGGTCGTCGAAGGAGACTTGCCCGTTAGGCTCGACACAAATTCCATAAAGAGCTCGGGCGTTTCCTGATAGTGAATGGGGCTGTAGACGGCAAGCGGCGGCAGTCCGATCGAGGGTTCAGGCGGACTGTTACGGCGCCCCGCGAGCACCGCGTTCACCGGAAAATACACGGCGTGTTCTGCTGGAATATCCCGCACCAGACGGGCCGCAATCTCGGCCAGATAAGTTCCCCTCGGATCCTCCAGATCGGGGCGCTTCTGCAGATACCGGGGATTTTTCGAGGGCTTGCCGTCCACCACGCGCGGATGCGCGGAGGACACCACATAGCTCAGCTTGCCCTCTTCGACAAATGAACCGAGCAGTTGCTTCATCGGTTCGGTGTATTTGTCGAACTCAGCCACATGATCGACGAGCCGTTGCGCGGCATCCACGCTGAAAGGCTCGTAATTCGAAAGAAACGTCCCCGCGCTCGCGATGTCGGCTTCAGCCTTCTGATCGGCCCCCCGATGAATCGCTTCGTCCGGCCGCTGGAACAGCAGTTCTTCGCAATTCACAACCAGCTTCACGCTGGGATTCGCATATTCTTTGTCCAGATCGTCGAGGCTCTCGCGCGGCACGACGGCCGACGCAGTGATGTCGTCTTCGACCTGGACTTTTTCGGCGGGATAAAAGTCCGGCCGAAGCTTGTAGATTCGCCACGAACCGTCGCTGTCGTAGCCGACACGAAGGTAATTGCTCACAAGGTTGTCGCCGTCGAATTTCAGTTCGTGGCCGAGAAACCCGTTGATCCGGTCGACGGTGAAATGCTCGCGCCAGTTTTCGCCCCACTCCGGCCGGTAATAGCGCTTCACGGTGAAAAGCAGCTGCCGGATCGTTTGCGGCAGCGACCGCACCCACGCGTTGTATTCATCCTTGTACTGCGGCGAACTGGTGAGCAGCTGAATCACCGAGCCGAGCGTCCGCTCAGAACTCAGCACAGGGCGCCGCGTCCGCTCATCCGGCGCGCGATCCTTGTAGATCGCTGAAAAATCCTTTTTCAGAATTTCGGCCACTTGTTCCATGTCGCGATGGTAGTCGCGAACGAAAACCGGGCCCTTCAGGATCACATTCGCGATCGACTTGGAAATTTCCGATTTCCCGCCGCCCGAAACGGTACACGGCTTGTGGCACAGCGTCCCGCGCGGGCGCGCTCCAATCAGGCGCCAAGCCGATCCGAACGACTGCTTTTCCATCCAAACGCGGAATCCTGAGGGTAGCACATAGGTCGTCCCCGCGCGCAGTGTGAGGGGCCGCTTCACGCCACCGCTGGTCCACTGCACGGACCCTTCGCGCACGTGGAAGGCGGTATCTTCCGGCACATAAAGAATGTCCGGATACCGCCGGTCAATCGCGTAACCCTCGGGCATTCGATCAACCATCGGGCCGAGCAGTTTCATTGCCTGGTCAAAAGTCGCTTTCTTCAAGCTGACCGTGCGATCGGCGTAAAACTCAAGTCCGAGCACATAGGTGGCAAACGCCATCGCGCCGCCTGCGTGCTCTTCCTCCGCGATACCAAAGAGGTTGGCTGCAAAACTGATTTGCGTCTTCACCTCTTTTTTGCAATAGCCGTAATAGTTGTCCGCGATGATCGTGACCATCACGCCCGACGAATCGCGGCAGGCCACTTTGAACGCCCCGCCCCCGTTGTAGAGCTCGTCGGGATGCTCCCAGCACATGCGGTCGCGTTTCTGTCGCGCTGTCGCCTCGCTCACATGCGGCAGTCCAACGTCCTTTTTCTTGATCCCGGCCAGATGCGGCGCGAGGATCACGCATCCCGTGTGGCCGCTCCAGTGCATCGCGTCGAGCGCGGCATCGTTTTCGGGCAAGTAGGGATCGCCGCCATTCCCGAAAATCGCCTCCACAAAATCCAGATTGCTTACCAGACTGCCCGGAGCGAAAAAGCGCGTTTCCATCGTCTTCTGCGGATCGGTCCCTGTCGCCGGGCAAATGATTGGTCGGAGCAGCAACGAAACGAAAAGCCGCGCCGGCAAGTTTTGGTCCGCCGTAAACGGGACGGCCAACACATCCTCGGGCGGGCGCAGCGCCGCCGCAAGCAAGGCCGCGAAAGCCTTCTTCGGAACAGCAAGCTTGTCTGCGGGAATCGAAAGCCCGTCCTCGACAATGTGAAAGATTCCCTGCGTCGTTCGGCGATCGCTTTTCGGATTGTGCAAAATTCCCTGGGGCACGCGATACGACTTCAAATACGGCGAAGACAGATGATCCGCTTCGACCGGCAGCGACATCACGCGGGCGAGTCCCGGCCTATCGAGCAAGAAAGTGCTCGCTGGCAACCGCGGCGCGCCCTCCGGGCACTCCTGCTTCAGATATCGGTCGAGAAAGCCCTGTATTCGCTGGTCGACCGGGCACAAATGGTCGCCCAGCATTAGGCTTTTCTGGTGGTAGTTGCGCAGCAGCGGCCGAGCGATCTCCAGAAAATCGCCGTCGCCCGCCGGCGCGGTCGCAGGCCAGCCGCAAGCAGCCAGCTTCAAGCGAATGTAACGGATGAGTTCGGTTTCAGACGCGAGCGCGACTGCCGTGGAATTGCGCGGCGTCTTCGGCAAAGACACTTTCATGGGAACCGGATGGGCTGCTTTCCAGAATAGCACGCGGCACGGGTTGTCCCGGTTATCGAAATTCCGAATCGAACACTTTTGCTTCTGTGTATGTTGCGGCAAAGGCTCTTGGACTTCCTCGACCCACGATGTAAAGTAGCGCGCACGATTCGAGCAGCCCGAGGTCGGCTGCGAAAAGAGGCATGAGAATGTCGGGGGCGTGGAAAATAGTTGGGGCTGTCGGACTTCTCGCCGGGGGATTCGCCGCATTCGCTCGCGCGCAACAGCCCGCGTCGACTCCCGCACCAGCCGCGCCGCTGGGCACTCCACCAGTTGCCGCGGCTCCCATTGATCCTGCCGCCGTGAGCCGCGGGCAGCAGACGTTTGTTCAGAACTGCTCTTTCTGCCACGGCCTAGACGCGCGTGGAGGGGCCGAGGGAGGCGTCGATCTCACGCGCTCGCAAATTGTGATCGGCGATGCGACCGGGGGGGAGCTCAGCGCGTTTCTCAAGACCGGCCGGCCGCCCAGAATGCCTGCGTTTGGCAACCTGACCGACGCGCAAGTCTCCGACATCGACGCCTTCGTGCGTTCTCAAAACATCACGTCCGGCGGGCGCGCGCCGCTGGTTGCCCTAGTCGTCGGCGATCCCAAAGCAGGCGAGGCGTTCTTCAACGGTGCGGGAAAATGCAGCACATGCCACTCCGTCGCGGGCGATCTGAAGGGGATCGGTTCGAAATACGACGTGATCACATTGCAGGGGCACATCGTCCTGCCGCGCGGCAGCGGCGGTTGGCCCAGTCTCAAGACTCCATTTGAGGTCAACAATCCGCCGAACGTGCCACGCAAAGTGAGCGTCACCGAAGCAAACGGCAAAGTCAGCACCGGCGATCTGGTCTCGATTTCCGATTTCGACGTCGTGCTTCGCGACGGCGCGGGCCTGCGCCACACGTTCGCGCGCAACGGAGACACGCCGAAAGTCGAGATCAAGGACCCGCTCGAGGCGCACGTCGAGATGATGCCGCATCTCACGGACGAAGAAATGCACGACCTCACGGCCTATCTGGTGACCCAGAAATGAAGACTCGTACTTTGCTCGCGGCCGCAGCGCTCGCCGCGATTCCGCTCGGGCTACTCGCGCAGGGCGCGCTTGATCCTTCCGAACTCGCCAAACCTGCCACCGACTCATGGCCGACGTATCACGGCGACTATTCCGGGCGCCATTTCAGCATGCTCAAACAGATCACTGCAGCCAACGCCAAGAATCTTTCGCTCGCGTGGATGTACCGCACAAATCCCTCGCCCGAAAACGCGATCGTGGGCGGCACCCCTCCGCCCGTCGTTCCTGGACGAGGCAACGCAGCCCCGGCAAGTGGTGGCCCAACGATCAAATCGATTCCGCTGATGGTTGGCGGCGTTCTTTATCTCACCGCACCGAATCACACTTGGGCTGTCGACGCGCGCACCGGCCAGCAGCTCTGGCATTACCTCTGGCAAGGACGCGGGGTAATCGGCAATCGCGGCGTTGGAATGTACGGCGGCTGGCTCTATTTCGAAACGGGCGACAACAGCGTCGTTTCCGTGGACGCTGCCACCGGCAAGGAACGCTGGCACCAGAGAATCGCCCCGGAGGGGGCGACGAATTTTTCGACCTCCGCGCCGCTGGTGATTCGCAATCACGTGATCCTCGGCGCGGGCGGAGATTCGGGACGCAACGCCGACTGGGTCGAATCGCGCGACCCGGAAACAGGCGAACTGCAATGGAAGTGGATGATTACACCGGCTGCGGGTGAGCCGGGGATCGACACCTGGCCGAGTCCGCAAGCTTCGGCGATCGGCGCAGGGGGCCCGTGGCAGCCGGCAACGTATGATCCGGAGCTCAATCTGCTTTACGTTCCGACCGGCAATCCGACGCCGTCCTACAACGGGCGCGCGCGTGAAGGCGCAAACCTCTACACCTGCAGCCTGGTCGCGATCAACCCGGATACAGCAAAAGTCGTGTGGTATTACCAGTTCTCTCCGCACGATACACACGATTGGGACGCAACCGAAGTCCCCGTACTCATCGACGGCACAATCGACGGCAAATCGCGCAAACTGGTTGCTCTTGCCGAGCGCAACGGCTACTTTTTCCTGCTCGATCGCCTCACGGGAAAGAGCCTCCTGGTGAAGCCTTTGGTCGAGAGTGTGAACGCCTACACCGGTCTTGACAAGAACGGCGTCTTGATTCCGAACAAGGAGAAAGAACCTTCCCCCGGCGGTTCCCTGGTTTCGCCCACATCGGACGGCGCAACGAACTATCCTTCGCCTTCCTTCGATCCGCTCACCGGACTTTTCTACACGAACGCAACAACCGACTACAGCATCTTCTATCTACCGCCCGATCCCGGTGCGCCCTCCGGCTACGGCCGCGGGGGCGAGTGGCACACAGGTGAGTTCCACACGGCGCTCAAGGCCATCGACTACAAAACCGGTGAGGTCAAGTGGGAGCACAAATACGATCAGTCCGGTTTTGCGGGCGGTACCTACCCCGGCGCGCTCACCACGGCCGGAGGGGTTTTGTTCACCGGCGATCCATCCGGAAACTTCATCGCCTTTGAAGCGGCGACAGGCAAGATTCTCTGGCACTGCCCGCTCGGCAACACCTATCAATCGAATACGCCCGAAACCTACATGCTCGACGGTCACCAATATGTTCTGGTAGCCGGCGGCGACACACTCTTTGCGTTCTATTTGCAGTAAAAATCGGCTCGGCGCAACCACCGGCGTTACGCCTTTCGTATACCACTCCCCTTTGCCTCATGAGTAACTGGAGTACTGTTGGCGCTTGCGTTTGCCGTTGCTAACGTGCGGTGAGGGGAGCGCTCACATGTCTCGTCGGCAAACGATTATCATTCTGGCCCTGCTCGCGCTGGTGGCAAGCGCCATCTCGACGTTCAAGCTTCTGCCTAAAAAGTACGCGCTCGGAGAACGCCTCGCCCAATCCACCGCCTTCTGGCATGACAGCGAAGCGTTTATCTTTCTCGACGTCAACACGTCGGGCCGCTCTTCCAATGCCGCCCAAGACTGGCTGACTCACTCGCGATACGGCTATTTCACGTTCTTTCTCGGCATGGGGCCCAGTTTTTTCGATTTCCATACGAGCGCCTATCGCCTTGCGACGTCCGGACATCTCACTCCGCTTGCTCTGCCGTCTCAAACCAGCTTTTACGAAAACTGGACACTTCATGACGGCAATCTAGAAATTTCGTCGATGCCCAACCGCCTCGGCGTTCGCAACACCGCTCGCTGGGACGGCACACAATTCTCCTCGGTTCCCAACCTTTCCGCTTCAAGTGGTCAAGCCGGCGATAGCACCACGCTTCGCTCGGATGACGCGACCGATGACGATGTCGATTCCGGCTTCCTCACCGACGCGGCGCGCCAGTCACTCAAAGCGGCTGGATGGCACTGGAAACAGTTCGGCGCCTATCAAGGCGCGGGTCAACGCGCCACGCTCCCCATCGATCTCGGCAAAACAACTTTCAATCTGGACATAAACAGCTTCCCGCGCCCCACCGACACGCTTTCGTATCTGGATCAGATGAACCTGGGTGTTCAGTCTCTCGAGATTTCGTCACCGGACCACAGCAAAGCCACGCAGGTTCTCTGGAGCCAAAAGGGTTGGCAAACCGTCTCGAAGAGTGAATTCGAAACCCGCGCCCAGCAATCGCCCTCGACGATCCGTGCGCCGTTCTCCATTTGGATTTGGCTCGCGATCCTGGCGCTCGCCCTGTTCTGGAAAATCGGATACTGGGGACACCTTTTCCTGAGCATTTTCTCCGCGAAACGCCGCATGTTGAGGAATATCGCTACGTCATACTCTTTTCCTCCGGCAATTCCAGCGCAATTTCCGGCTCTTGACGTCGCCGCGCTCGACCGCTACACGCGAGAGTTGGAAAGCATGGGGTTCTCGAGGTTAAGGGAGATTTCTCTTGTTTCGAACTCGGCCAAGCCGATTCCGAGCTTCTGCCGTCTATTTGTCAACACGCAACATCATTGCTTCGCCGAAGCGGGCCAATTCTTCCCGCCGGGCAAGACAGCCCACCCGCTCAAGTGCGCGATACAGAGCGTCCTTGACGACGGCTGGTCGCTCGTATTCTCCGACCGGAAGCCAATAGCCGCTTCCGCGTTGATGCGGCGCAAGAAAGCTCTTGGCGTCAACATGCCGGACGCGACGCCCTACGAATTGTTGAATTCCTTCCTGCAGATGCGCAGCCAGGTCTGTCAGGACCTGGGGATCTCGGTCGTGAAAGACGACACGTTCGAAGGGTATAGCGCAAACGCGCAGAAGCGGCTCGCCGACATCCGCGAAGCGCTCAACAAAAAGAACTTCGCGACCGTCGTTCCGCAGTTCTATTTCCGCAAATTTGCCTTGCTGAAGACCAGACCCGAGTACATCTGGCTCGGCGACTACCCGAAGGAAGCCGAATCACGCAAGCAGGGATTACAGCTTCAGGCCCGCCCGCTGTAAGCGGCGGGCAAGTTCGTCAGGTCAATTCGGGGCAGCCCGGGAAGGTTTGTCGCGGGACATTCCCGATGTACTGCAAATCGTCGATGCCGATTTTGCTCGTATAGAACCCGTCGCACGTCATCTTCCGCAGAAACGCGAAAAACGCCACGCCCTGACTGAGCGACGCATCCTTCTTCGCGTTCGCCCGATACGCGATCAGATCGAGCGTCTCTTTCTGCTGCGCAGGTGTCGAGCTCAGGTATGCGCCGCCGTAGCGCTCCATGCAGAAATGCTCGAGCCAAGCCATTCCTCCGCCAAGCCGCGCCGCGTAGTCTTCGTTTTCGCTCGTCAGCAAATCGATGAACTCGGGCGCCCCCGATTCCACCGCTCCGCCCGAATGATCGTCTTTCGGAATGATCGAGTCGCAAAGCGCAACCAGAGTCGCATACTGCGCCGCCGAAAAATATTTCGGCGTGTACTGGCCGGTCGGTGAAGCCGCTTTTTCCTGCATCACCAGCGCGTGGGCAAACGTCGCGGCCTGGACCGGAATCACCTGCAGCGCCGCGCCGCCAGCCACTCCCGCCGCCAGGGTCCTTAAAATATCCCGCCGGTTGAATTCGCTCATGACAAGTTCCCCTTCTTGGCCTGATCGAGCAGATATTCAGAGGCACGCCACGAAAGGGCCATGATCGTAAGCGTCGGATTTTTGTCCGGATTGGTAACCAGGGGAGCGCCGTCGGTGACAAAAAGATTCTTCACGTCGTGCGACTGGCAATATCCGTTGAGCACGGACTTTTTCGGATCCGATCCCATCCTTACGGTTCCGACTTCGTGAATGATCCTTCCGCCGGCGGAGATTCCATACGGCAGGTCGCCATCGATCGACGTCTTGGTCATGTAGGTGCCGCCCGCTGCTTCGACGATCGCCCGAAACGTCTCTTGCATGTCCTTCGCCTGCCGCAGTTCATATTCGGACCATTTGAAATGGAAACGCAGTACGGGAATGCCCCACTGGTCGACGACGTTCGGATCGATTTCGCAATAGCTATCCGGGTTCGGAATCATTTCGCCGCGTCCCGCGAAACTGATCGTCGTGCCGTAGGCTTGCCGCGCTCGCGCCTTCAAGTCGGCGCCGTAACCCTCTTGGCGGTCGCAAAGCCCGTCAAACATTCCCACACCGGGCATGTCGCGCCCGCCTCCCAGCTCGATGTGGTAGCCGCGCGGAAAATCGTTCTGCCGGTCGAACTTCCACCACGGAATGTACAAATGCATTCCGCCGACGCCGTCATGATTGTGTGGCTGCATTTTTTCGAGCTGCGGGAAATGTCCGGACCCGGCGCTTCCGGTCGAATCCATCAAGTAACGGCCGACGACACCGGATGAATTCCCGATTCCGTCCGGAAAAAGCGACGATTTCGAGTTCAGCAGCAGGCGCGCCGATTCGCACGCGCTCGCCGCCACAACCACGGCGCGCGCGCTGATCCGGTTTTCCGTCTTCGTCGCCTTGTCCACATAAACGACGCCCGCCGCCTTGCCGTCAGCGCCGACCAAAATCTGACGAGCCATTGCACCGGTGATCATGGTCAGCTTGCCGGTGGCCATGGCAGGCGGAATGAGCACCTGACTCGAACTGAAATTCGAAGCCGTCACGCAACCGCGCCCGCACTGGCCGCAGTAGTGGCACGGGAGCCGGCCGTTCACAGATTGCGTCAGGATCGCCAGCCGCGAAGGAATGCACAGAATGTTCAGCTTGTCACAAGCCTTCTTGACGATCAGCTCGGTACAGCGCGGTTTCGGCGGTGGCAGGAATACCCCGTCGGGCGCGCTCGAAATTCCTTCGCGCGTGCCAAAAACGCCGATGTAGCCTTCCACCTTGTCGTAGTAGGGCGAGAGATCTTCATAGCTGATCGGCCAGTCGGTGCCCAGTCCGTCGCGCGTGTATGACTTGAAATCGATCGGCGAGAAGCGCAGCGCGATCCGTCCCCAGTGATTGGTTCGTCCGCCCACGATGCGCGAACGGAACCAGTCAAATCGTGATCCCGGCGCGTTGGTGTAGGGTTCGCCGGTAATCGTCCACGCCCCGTTGGGAGCCTGAAATTCATTTTGGTGCCCACCGACCCCGACTCCGCGATGCGGAAGTTGGTAGGGCCATACCATCATCTTGAAATCTTTTTCAGGATTGACCGGCGGTCCCGCTTCGAGCAGCGCGACGTTCAGCCCACCCTCGGTCAGAATCTTGGCGGCCATCCCACCGCCGGCTCCTGACCCCACAATCACCGCGTCATAGACGTTGCGAGAACCCGCAATTTGCGCCATTTCCGCGTTCCTTTCTCCCGCCAAGCCGGTCCAGTGAAATCGGCGTCATTATATGCCCGCGAACCCCACGGCATGCAAATGCATTCTCACAATCAAAGAGGAATTCGTGTACCTACACGCGGGTCACAGGCAGATTTTCAGGCGATTTGCACAAAAGGGGGAGCCCGACGGTCCGGTTCGGGCGTCAAACGGGAGCCGTTTTGTCGATTCGCGTGGGGCGCGAATCCGGAGAATCAGTTCAACTCAAATTCCAAACACGGAAATCGGCAGCCTATGTTTTTCCTGCGCATTTCACCGCTGCGCGGCATTTCGCGGTCGGGCAGGCATATTTCGCGTCGAGCTCGACGGCCCAGAGCAGCACGTCCAGCAAGCGTGCACGGTCGATGTTCTCGAGCTCGGTGCGCGCCATGAGGAAGCCCGCCAATTTCGACGTGCATTCTTCGAGAAACGTGTTGTTGCTCTCCAAGACATCTTCGGCAGGTACGAAGTTCCGGCAAACCTCCTGCTGGCACGTTTCGAGCCGTTTGTGGCAGTGCTCGACCAGATGATCGAGGCACAGGAGACGAAAATCGAGCCGCAGCGCGGCAGGCCGCGAGCAATTCTCCGAGTCGCAGCGAATCTGCCGCACCACACCGAATGAACAGGAACTGCTCAACTTGACCGTCTGCCCGAATTTCTCGCTCATCAGGATCTTTCCGTTTTCTGGTCCCGCCTGGGCGGAATTGCTCGCTCGAACCAGTCTCACGACGCGCTCCTTGCGGTTTGCTCAGCCGCGCCGCCGCAGTTGCCGTTTTTCTCGGGAAATGTCCCCTGGAAGGTCTGAACCCGCGAGCAGACATCGACAAGAGGCGCGAGAAGTCTGCGAACGGACACGAATTCCTCCCAGCAAGTGTGCGTTGCCTGCCGTTCGGTCTCCCAGAACGTCAGAACCATCACGCTTCGCCGTTCCTGATGCGAATGCAGAATCATCGCGCCGGTAAAGCCCGGGGCCTGGCGCAAAAGCTTCACGAGCGGTCCTCTCATGCAAGTCGTCACGTCATTGGCCTTGTCTGGCTTGGCGATGAATCCGACCGCGCGAATGTTCGCCGTTGTGAACGCTGCCCCATTGTCCGGTTCACGTTTGGCGTTGGAGTAGAGCATGTCAAACACCCAAGAAGGGTCGTGCGATTTCTCATTTGCAACTTCCACGTACATGTCTAACCTCCTTCACAAAGCGACGTGCCCCTCGTCGCAGCCCCAAACAAAAAGGGGGGAGGCAGACCACCCTTCCGGCGGGGGTCGGGGAAGAAGTGGTCTGCCTGACAGTGCTGCATCAGTTCTACGGATGCCTTTGCCTTGTCACCGTAATAGTGCTGTAGCCGCCCGATTCGTTTCATTGCTGCACGATTTTTTTTGGGTGACTTCGTGCCGTGGCTCGCGGGGCGAACCTGGAGCGTTCGTTCACAGTCCCGTAACAAGCTGAAAAGACAGGCTTCGTTGCGCGGCCAAAAGGCCGGGGCTATACTTTCTGCCCCGGCGGAGGACGAGGTGGAACTTTTTGATTTCGATCAGGCGTATTTTCGACGGCTGCAGCAGCGCGACCAGCCGACCGAATCCCATTTCGCCTCCTATTTCGGGGATCTTGTTCGCATCAAGTTGAGGGCGCGCTTGCTTTCGGCAAACGCCATCGAAGACATCCAGCAGGAAACTTTCGTCCGGGTCTTCGCCGCGATTCGAAGCGAAAGCGGCGTACGCGAACCGGCTAAGCTCGGCGCATTCGTTAACTCGGTTTGCAACAACGTTTTGCTCGAATTTTATCGATCGTCGTCCCGCAACCCGCAGGAGCCGGAAGAACGTCGGGAGGCGGCCGACCAGACCGTCGACCTCGACGGCTTCCTCGCCTCAAAGCAAACCTGCGAGCAGGTAAGACAGGCCCTTGAACAACTTCCGGAAAAGGACCGCCGGCTCCTGAAATCGATATTCCTCGAGGATAAGGATAAGGATCAGGTTTGCCGCGAATTCGGCGTCGGGCGCGATTACTTGCGAGTTCTGCTGCATCGGGCCAAACAGAGTTTCAAGCAAATCTATGAGAACCGTGCAGCCACGGGGTGGAAATAACGTGCAACTCTTTTATAATCAGCGCCATAGGAATAGGCCGAACCGGCGGCGAAACGATTTGGACCCAATCTTCACTATTAGCTAGAGAAAAAAGAATCGATGGAACATACAGAGGCAATTCAAATCAAAGCGACCGAGCAATATCTGCTCGGTGAGATGCCCGCGAAACTCCGCGACCAGTTTGAGGAGCACTTCATGGGCTGCGTTGAATGCGCTCGGGACCTGCGCGCCGGCGCCGCCTTAATGAGCAATCTGAAGGAAGCCCTCAAGGCAGACACGCTCCCGGAACTTCGGCCCGTGCGCATCGAGCCGCGGCGCGAAAACTGGCTGTCGGCGCTGTTTCGCCCGGCGATTGCCGCTCCGGCTCTGGTCCTGCTCCTGTGCGTCATCGGCTACCAGTCCTTGGTCGTCATTCCGCGAGCGGACTCGGCGCTGTTGAAGGCGAATACTCCCGGGTCGATTGCATCGTTTTCGCTACTAAGTGGAAGTTCACGGGGCGAAGCGTCGGTACCGGTCGTAGTACGGCATGACCGGCCGTTCACACTTTACGTTGATGTGCCTCCACAGCCCGCTTTTCCCTTGTATACTCTCGAAGTCGAAAGCGCGAGCGGAGCATCGCAGTTTAGTGTGCCTGTCCCGGCGGACGAAGCCAGAAACACGGTCCAGGTTCTCGTTCCGGAAGGAAGGCTCGCTCCGGGCGACTACGTGATGGTGATCCGCGGTGCTGCTTTGCGGGCGGATTCTGCTCTAACCGAAGTCGGCCGCATGCGCTTTTCCGTAAAATACTCGGATTAATTCGACAAAAAATAGCGGATCGAGGCGAATCCGATGGCTGATGCAATCTTCAAGAAGACCTACCACTACAATGCACACGGACATGGCCTAAGCGGGCAATTCGAGCGTCCCATCCAGCGATTGATCGAGGTTCAAGCAGGCACGTCGCTGCCGATCACCGGCGGGCACGGCAATTCGCGCGTCAGCAAATTCAAGTTCGAGGAATTTGTCTCGTTTGACGCGGCCTACACGCACGTTTCTGGTAGCCAAAACAAACACGATCTTTCCTACACGACTCTGGTCACCTCAACCATCGAAGGGCTGAATATTCTGGACGTGGTCACGGCCGATCGCGTTGTGGCGCGCCTTTCGTCCGAGCAACCGCCCGACCATAAAGAGCCCCATATCGTTCTGCTCGGCAGCAAATTCGAGAACTTGCGCATCGCGGGATGCCCGGTCGACCTCGAGCTCAACCACGAACTTTTCCTGCGCCTCGATACCTTCGAAGCCATCCGAAAAGAGCTTGAATCAGCCGCTGAATTCCGCAAAATGGCTGAAGATCCCTATCAAACGGGTGAGACGCAAAAACTGCCAGACGCGCACGGAGTGCTGCTTTGTTCGCTCGTCAAGAGCATGAAGACAAACTGCCCCGGAGTGAAGCGCCACGGCCACGTTTTCGTCGTTCCGCAATTCGGGAAAATCTTTCTTGGCGAAGTTCTGGCCAAGCACGGAATGCGCACACTCACCATGCTGCGCCTCGAGCTTGGTTCTCCGGTCACGGCAAGCGCGGTTGGCGGCCAAGTCGTCGTCAACGGCCAGACCTGGCCATAGTCTTTCTGGTTCTCGCGCTGCCTTTGGCGCTTAATTCCTGCCGCCCTTCGGCCGCATCCGCAGCGCAAGCGTATGCAGACGGTCGCCTGAAACTCGATCGTGGCGAACTGAACGCAGCGTTGCAGGAAACCGATCAATATCTGGAACGCTTTCCGGATCAGTCCTCCGAGTGGCATTGGAAATTCCGGACGCTCAAAGCGGAAGCGCTCTTGCGCAAGCGCTCCAATCAGGACGCGCTCGATCTTCTGCGCCCGGTGATTCCCGACGCTCTCGGTCAAAGCGACGCTGCGGTCTGGCAGCAGCTTACCCGAGCCAGCGCGTCTGGCTACCTCTACCGGTTTGCAGACGCCGATCGTTTTCTCTCCGCCGCTCAATCGCTTGCTTCGCAATATCATCCCGAACTTCTCGGTGACGTCGCGCTCCGCAAGGGCACTCTCGCCTTTCTGCGCGGTGACACGCAAACGGCCGAATCCTGTTACCGCGCGGCTCTTCAGCTGGCGCGTCAAAACAAAAATCGTTATCTCGAAGCGGCCGCACTCGGCAGCCTCGGCTTCGCCGCAACGCAACAGGAGCACTACGACGAATCGCTCGATCTCAATCGTGCTGCGCTAGAGCTTTCCCAATCGATCGGCGCGCAGGGCTCGGCGGCCACCATTCTCGGCAATATGGCCTGGGGCCTGTTTGAACTTGGTGACTACGACGGTTCGCTAAAACTGTTCCAGCAAGCCGAGGGCGCCGCGGAAAAGGAAGGGAGTTCGGGCGTTGAGCTCGGTTGGAAGGTTGACGTCGGAGCGCTCGATTTCTACGTGCGCGATTACGCTGCTGCGGAAGCCGATCTTCTTCAGGCGCTCGACCTGGCCAAGAAGCTCAACCAGCAATCGCAAATCGCTTCCTCGCTCAGCGCCCTCGCATCGGTTTCCTTCTCGCAAAATCACATCGACGACGCCGAATCCTACAACGCGCAGGCGCTCGCGCTTTATCACACGATCGGCAGCCACACGGGAGAAATCGCCTCCGAGCTGATCGAAGCCCGAATCGACGGCCAGCAGAGAAATCCGGGCAAAGCCAGACAGCTGCTGGGAAACGTGCTCGCCGATTCCCAGGCCGGCCCCTCGGCCCGTTGGGAAGCCGAAGCGCGTCTCGCTTCGGTCGACGCAGCCGCGGGAAACCCCGCCGACGCCGACACGGAATTTCGCAGCGCAATCGCCACTATCGAAACGGCGCGCCGTTCGGTTGAAAGCGAAGAGCTGCGCTTGTCGTTCCTTGCGAACGCCATCGAGTTCTACGACGACTACGTCGAATTTCTCGTCGCGCAGCATCGCACTGCCGAAGCTCTGAGCGTCGCAACTCTCACCCGCGCGCGCACGCTCGTCGAGGGCCTCGGTCTCGACTCAGCCAAAGATGCGGTGGCCACAGAAAACTGGAACGACGTCGCCAGACGCGAACACGCCACGATCCTCTCCTACTGGCTCGGCTCGCATCACTCTTATCTCTGGGCGATTCCGCCGTCCGGCCCCGCGCGCTTTTTCACGCTTCCTTCGGAAGACGAAATCGACCCCCTGGTTCGTTCTTACGGCGAAGCGCTTTTCGGCCCGCGCGATCCGCTCGCCACGAACAACAAGGACGGCGCTCAGCTTTATTCGACGCTTGTCGCGCCGGCGCTTTCCATCCTTCCGAAGGGTTCGCGCGTCGTGGTGGTGCCCGACGGCAGTTTGTTCGGCCTCAATTTCGAAGCACTCCCCGTCGAGAGCCCCGCGCCCCACTATTGGATCGATGACGTCACCATCATCAACGCCAGCTCGCTCATGCTGGTCGCCGCGCACGAGCCGGCTGCTCGAGCCAAGACCGCAAAACTTCTCCTCATCGGCGACCCGGTTTCGCCAAGCAACGAATTCCCGTCGCTTCCGCAAGCCGCCGCCGAAATCACCGACATCGAAAAACACTTTCCCGCGCGCGACACCACGGTAATCACTGGCCGAGAAGCGACTCCGCAGGCTTATATGAACAGCCAACCCGGCCGGTTCTCCTACATCCATTTCGTCGCCCACGGCACGTCGAGCGAAACCACCCCGCTTGAATCTGCCGTGATCCTGTCGAAACAAGGCGACTCGTTCAAGCTCTACGGCCGCGACGTCGTGAAACTGCCTCTCAAAGGGGTTCTCGTCACGATCTCGGCCTGCCATGGCGCGGGCTCGCGCACCTATTCGGGCGAAGGGCTCGTTGGATTGTCGTGGGCATTTCTGCGCGCGGGAGCGCGCGGCGTGATCGCCGCATTGTGGGAAGTCGACGACGCTTCAACGGCGGGCCTAATGGATCACTTCTACGATTCACTCAGCAAAGGGCAGGACCCTGCAAGCGCGTTGAGAAAAGCAAAGCTCGAGCTTCTTCACTCCGGCACCGTCTT
>Ga0210401_10001344_pt1 | contig 28591 bp, 21 predicted proteins | sample IncBWH32MmetaG_FD_150866 | JGI IMG/M metagenome (GOLD analysis project Ga0210401, IMG submission 150866) | Forest soil microbial communities from Barre Woods Harvard Forest LTER site, Petersham, Massachusetts, United States - Inc-BW-H-32-M | ecosystem: Environmental > Terrestrial > Soil >...
GGTGGCATGTCGATATTGTCCCCATGCTCAGAATAGGGGGGTGGAACTTGCTGTGCTGGCCACTCAGCGCGCCTTTCCCCTAACCGTTGAGGCCCGCGCTCGTCGATCGACCTGACTCTGATGCTCGACGAAATTGGACTCGCTAGCCCGTACGATGTCGTCAACTCCGCCTACACAATTGCCAACGGAGTGGGCAAGGCGCGTCAAACCAGGACGTCGCAACCACGCAGCCTCTCAAGCTGGCGCCTGATGTTACTTTCCTCAGGTGAGAAGACACTTGAAGAACTCGCTGCAAACATAAACCAACAGGTTCAGGGCGGCGCGATAGTCCGCTTGTTTCCCGTGCCGGCAAACGCGGGCTGCGGACTTGGCCTGTTCGAGGACATTCATAGCGCCGGCTCCGCCAAGAACTTCGCCATTCAACTGCGGGACGCGGCTCTGAAATACTACGGCACACCGTTCCGTGCTTTCCTTGAACGATTGATACGTGATCGTGCTTCCGTCGAGTCAAGATGGCCGTCCTTCAGGGACGGCTTTCGCCGCGAATACGTACCTGAAAAGGCTGGGGAGGAAGTGGGACGTGTAGCCGAGCGCTTTGCGTTGACAGCTTACGCTGGAACGCTCGCCACTGAGTGGGGAATCACCGGCTGGACCGAAGATCAAGCAGATCGCGCGGCCGGAATCTGTTTCACTGCCGGCCTCCGCCACCGGGGTACGTTGGGCGCCAGCGACGTTGACCGGGGTATCGAGCAAGTGAAAGGCGTATTGGAAAGGTACGGCCCCAGTCGGTTTGAAGGGATTACCACCGCTGTAGACGGATCACCGCGAATCACGGGCGAGCGAATCCTAGACCGCTACGGTTTCCGAAAGGATTGCCAAGACGGCACCACCGAATACTGGATCTTGCCGGCGGTTTTCAAAACGGTGGTGTGTAAGGGATTCGACGCGGAGGCGATCGCGCGAGAATTAGCAAGCCAGGGTCATCTGCGTCGCGATGGGAAGAATCTCACCATACATCACACCGTCCCTGGAATGGGTCGGCCGCGGCTATACACCATCACTAGCTCACTGCTCAGTGGCGAGCTACCCGGCACGGGCGAAAGATCCTTGGGACGGGACGACACCCCCCCGGAAAAACTGGATGTAATCCAGTAGCGCGGGGGTTGTGCGGTGTGACCATTTGCTTCTCACGCGCTGAGCCCCCTATGTATTTTGGGTCGGGCAGGTCGGGCTACCTGCTGCTGTTTCGATAACAACATAACAAGTCGAAAGGCTGCCCGACCAGGCTGGTTTTTGGTCGGGCAGTGGTCGGGCAGTGGTCGGGCAGATAAGACCTCCTGCCCGACTTGAAGGTTTAGTCGGGCAGTGGTCGGGCATAGATAGTCTATTGATTAACAAGGAACTGCCCGACTGCCCGACCTGCCCGACCAACGAAATGGTCTTTACCGGAAAATTCACCAATATTCGGGAGTTGTCGCGACTTATGCAGCACACTTACACGCTGTTTTTAGCTGGCCAAGATCGCCGACAGAATAGGGCGCGCGAGAGGGAAACGAGCCCCCAGGTTCACTGAGCGCCCAGCGATTTCGCTGTAGCCTTCCCACCGCCCCTCAGCGCGAATTCTATAAACCCTCCGAGATGCGGAAAACCCAAAAAATCCCGCGAATGCTGTTTGCATTTTTCCAACGAGGGTCTACAATCGAAGCGGAGCGAGATTCCTCAGGGGTCGCCGGCAGTACAAGTACAGCACTGGTACGGTACACCGCGACCGACACCGCGAAGGAGAACACTTAAATGCCCGAAGATGGGACTTCTACAACGATTGCCACTGAGCCAGCCTCACGGCCCGCTCCTGACAAACGGGAACGTCGCGGCCGCGTGCACAAAAACGGGCAGGATGCAGTGACCGCAGGAGGGACAGCTCCGGCGCTTGATGCTTTGGGCTTTTGGGATCAAATCGCAAGCCTTACGGATACTGAGTGGGGTTTCCACGTAGTTTACGGTTATAGACTCGACCCTCCGATCAGAAACGCTGGCGACCATTTCATTGAGAAGTTGAGTAGACGTTTCGATCAAGGTGACGTTCTAGCGAGCCACGGCTCCGGCAAGTATCTCTACATCCTGAAGAACACGCGCACCGGGAAGATGATTGGAAAAATTTCATTTACAGTCTACCACCCTGACGCGCCGCCTAAGATCCGTGCCGGTCAGCTTGCGGCCGAGGCTGATCCATCCTGGCGTGAGTGGTTGGAAGAAGTAGAGGCAAAAAAAGCGACCCTGGCGACATTGCCAGTTGCCGCAACGGAACGCGCCCAAAACAATGGGACCGCAGTCGAGCACATTGTGGCGGAAAATAAGCGGCTCTTGGACGAAGTGCTAAAGGAGCCCAGCAAGGAAGCAGCAGGGGCAAAGTCGGCCCCGGCCATCGATGTCTCCGTTGTAACGCTTTTAACCGAGACGGCCAAGGGACGCGACCAACTCGCAGAGAAACTCGCGGCCAGCGCCCCGACGTCGGGCGATGGCCCCATGCTCCAGTTTGTCCTTGATGAACTAAGAGAGACCCGCACGCAACACGCAGACGAGATGAGGGAGATGCGCAAACAGCACTCTGATCTGATGAACCAGTTGCTCGCCCAGAAAACCGAACAAGCGAATCCCCTCGGGCAACTCGACATGATCGCCAATGTGTTCACCAAAGTCAGCGACCTTGTGGGTAAGGGCGGCGGACCGCGCGACTGGAAAGAAACCCTTGTCGACACCGTTGGCGAAGTCCTGCCGAAAGCAGTCGAATTGGGTCAAGCTTACATCACACAAAAAGCAATCAGTGATCGGATGCGATCGCCCACGCCCCCAGCCAGCCGTCCGACACCCACACCGGGCGCCGCGCCTGCAAGCACGGCGGCACCACATGCCGCCGCGGCCGCTCCCACCACGACCGCGCTTGAGACTCCGAATCCCGCCGCGCCCACCACAGCGGCCCCCGCGAATCCACCACCAATCGAGATGGATGTGAACGAACGCACGCAGATCGTCTACGTCGCGATGCTCGCTGCGCAGGCCTTGAACCTGGCTATTAAGGGCGATTTCTTCGCCGAGCAGATTTGTATCAAGCACGGTGACCAAGCCTACGAAGATTTCGTCAAGTCAGCGGCCAAGGAAACCCTGCTCGACAAAATGAAGGCCATACCCGAGGCCTGGCAACTGCTCGCCGAGCACGAAGCGCGCTTGCCGGAATTCATCGAGGATTTCTACGCCTTCGCGGAAGAGGAAGACGATCCCGATGACGAACTCGCCGCCACCCCTCGACCCAGGCTGGCCAAGGCCCAGGCGAAAAAGCTCGCAGTGAAAGGGAAGAAAACGAAATGAGTCCGACTATCACCCTGCGACCCATGAGGATCGGCAGCGAGATCATCTACGTTGATGATTTGGAGCGTGTGCGAATAGCCGCCTACCAGTTGCGCGAGTTCTATCGTCCGTCAGGCAGCCACGGGAAACAATCAACATCGAGTCGCTCGAGCACCGTCCGATCGAGCGATAGACGATCGCCCCTCGTCGAACCCGGCGCGTGGCGCCGCGGCCTTTGAGTGCCATGAGCCAGCCTTCCGAAACTGCGCGGTCGGGGATCCAGCATCGCTCGAAACGGCGAGAGGATCCGCCCAACATCGCAGCAGCCATCAGCGCGGCCCGAGATGCCGGCCGATCGATCCGTACCGTGTTAGGCGACATGCCTTCTTCCCACGTTGCCCGCCGCCGGGTTGTCGTCGCGTTCAGACGTGAGATCATCCCGCCGGGGCGACCAGGAAAGAAGAAGCGCGCCGTCGTGACCGCGGCCGTTGCAGACTGGGAAGCCGGATTGCGCGGAGTGCAACTCTACCAGAAACACATCCCACGGTGGGACAAGATGAGTCATTGGCGCCGGAGGATCGCATCAGAACAACTGCGAGACGCGATCTCGACGCGCAGGCGCCGTGATCGCCAATCCCATCACGAACCAACCTCGCCGTAAGATTGTCGGCCTGACGAAAACCAAATCCGTCGGGCCGGACGAAATCAAGACAGGCATTTGACGGTCGCAGACCCGCAGTACACTTTTGGGCGGATACCCAGGAGGTGTCAACCAAATGCCCGAAGCAACAATCTCATCCCTGCAATCAGAACTGGATGATGTTTTGGACGACGTTTCCAGCGTGCAAGATATACTCGCAGAGTGCTACCAGCCGGAATCAACCCGCGAAGACCTGGCCCAGGCAGTTGGCCGGGCGTTAGACTTGTTGGAAGACTACGGCGAGGCTGACGAAGACGAAGGGGACGAGGACTACGAAAACGGGGACTGAGGCCGCCGGCCCGCGGTGAATGCGGTAAGCGGTGGCGCAAGGAAGCGCGCCATTAGCGATCGGGCGAAAGCCGTACGTGTTGCAGATCAGGTGACGCCATGCTCGACGTCCGCTTTCGCCCTCGAGAAAAATGGTCCGAGCCGAGGAAGCTCCAGCACCGCAACGGCCAGTTCAAAATGCCGTTCCTCCAGGCCGACAAATTCTATTTAGAGCGGATCGTCCGTGAAGTTGACATTGCATGGCGGGGGGAATACAACTAACATGTCATGTTCTCAACCGCGCTTCTCCTCTTGTTCGTCGCCCAAACTCAGGCCACCGTTCCCAAGACCGTCAATTCTTTCGACGACATTGAGATCGGCATGCCTCGGGATTTTGCGATAGCTGAACTAACGAAGCAGGGCTTTGCCTTGCGGGATTCGTTCTCGGGCAACGCGCTTTTGCGTGACCGTGAATGGCAAGTGCTCTACAAGGATAAAGCGATCGGGTCGTTCTCTGTAGCCAATGGGCGCATTACTGCTGCCGAGATTAACGTCTACGACAGCGGAGACCCGCCCAGCGGCAGCATAGGCGCAATTGGGATTGGTGAGGCGTTGTACTGGATTTTTCACGACAATGGGTTGCCGATTTCTGCAGATGATCGCGACTTTAAGGAAACTCGAACGGCTGCTCAAATCTCTACCAGGGATGTCGAAATGAGAACCCCGAATTCTTCCTGGAAAATGTTCTTTGTGCATCTGAGTAACGGAGCTACGTACCGCATCAGCCTCTTGCGGACGAGCACTGAGGACTCTCGAGCGATCGTGACAAAGCAAGCACCATTCATCAAGAAAAAGTAAGCAGTTGATCAAGCAACTCCGTGCAGGGACCATTTGTACGGCGTATTCTCGAAGGAAGGATCGATGCTTAGATGACACACACACTTCGATGGTTGCTCGTATTAGGTGGCTTGCTTCTGTTCGCGCTCGGTTTACTGCTTGGGCAGCAGATGCAGCGGTCAAAGTTCGAGAGGTACTTGCTCCCTACGGCTGTCGCCCCGATGGACCTGTCCCTGCTCAGAGCAAATCTTGACTTGGTCAGGAGCTTTACGCCCGTCGGTCAAATTGACGGACTGTTCGAGGTTCCAATACTTTTCTACGATTCGTCGTGCACGTGCTTCAGCGCCCACGTGACAGTAACCACTGACCTGATGAAAAGCCCGCTTGATCAAGTACGGGGAAAAATGATGGCGACCGTGATGCTCGCACGACGGTCTTTGCAGTTTGAGTTCCCTGAGGTTCCAAGAGATGAGAAAGCCTCCCAGCGAGACTTGAAGATGACCTTCTTTGAACTCAATCTCAAAACGCCTAACGCAAGTCATGAAATAGCGGAGTATGCGGACGGGAAGATTGTGTTCAAATAACTTGCGGGCGAATCTGTGGAATGCCGTCCCTCACTCAACCCTGTCCTTCGCCTTCGCCGCCTTCCCTGGTCTGCCACGGCATGTTGCTGGGCGCATCGGCTCCGCCGCGCTTCAGCGGCTTGACGTGATCGGTCACGTAACCGGGGCACGCCCCGGAGCGCCGCCGTGTTGACGGGCACGGATTGCTCCGCTGGAAGGCATGCCGCGCTTCGGGGCTGCGCTTACGTGTAGGATAGTCTCATCGGGCCGTTACAGCATGGGAGGAGGATGACTCGCTACGCATTCATAGACGGGGGCTACCTTCGCGAAAAATTTGGCGTCTTTACCAAAACGTATTTTGGTATCGAAGAAACCCAGCCGAAGAGCCTAGATTTCGACGCCATAAAGACGTATTTCGGTGGTGAAAAAGTATTCTATTACGACGCGATTGACGACAGTGAATTGCGGAATGAGTCGGGGGAACAACGCCGGAAACGTCTAGAGAGTCAAGAGTCGTACTTCGATGGCATCCGTTCTCATTACGGGTATCACGTTCGCTTGGGCTCCGTGACCGGCACATATAAGCGGCTTCGACAAAAGCAGGTTGACGTCCTTCTTGCAGTGGACATGCTCCACCACGGTTTCCATCGCAATATGACACACGCAGTCTTGCTGAGCGGTGATCTCGACTTCAAACCGATAGTAGATTCTCTGGTTCAGCACGGAATCTGGGTAAGCGTCAGCTACGATCAGAGTGGGGTGTCGAAAGAACTGCGCTGGTCAGCGGACGAGAATGACCGGATTAAACCAACTGATTACTGGAACTGGTGTCGTCCTGAGTTTCGCGAGGCCCACCTAAATTCGTTCCCCAAATTTGCTAGCCAACGAGGAATCTCACCGGTGATTGCCAAGACGATTACTCTTCCCATGGCTGTTGTTGAGATCCATACCATTCCGGGTACTAGAGACCACGCTGCGGTTTCTTCATCGCCCATTTTCCCCAGCGGCGACACCGCCATCCACCACCACGACCTCGATGCCTTGGAAAAATTTGTCACAGACATGTACGGAGGTTCGGAATAAGCAGCCCGAGTCGTTTGTGGCCATGACGATTCTCGGTTCGGACGATCTGCCGCGTGCATGATCACGCCGTATGCGACGCACGGAAAGAACTAGTCCGCGCGACGAGTTCCGCGTTCAGCTTGAAGAGGCGAGGAAGTAGCGCACGAGCCGGTCCGCCGCCGCGCGCCTGGTCAGCAGCGACTAGAACCGGCACGGGAGTCCGACGCGCAACCGGTCCTCCAGTGTGGCCGATGCGGATTGATCACAACCGGCAGTGACCACCGCGATGGTGCCGCCTGCATTTCCGCACCCCGCGACCTACTGGCTGAAGTTTCCCTTCGCGCCGGAGCTTCCGTGCAAGCCATCTTGCGACCGCACGTTGAAGCGCACGGCGGGCGGGACCGACCGAGGCGCGGCGCGACGACGCGGTAGCTTTAATTTCCGCAAGTCGTTTCGATGGCAATCGTTTGATGCCGGATGTTGAAAAGGAACGATTGCGCGAGAATAGAATACTGGCCAAAAACTTGGACTTGCTTTACAAATACCGCCCCTTCGACCCTGCGTATCCCACCCAGTTCGAGCGCGCGCTGCAAATGCTGCGAGCAGGTACTATTTGGATGGCAACTCCCAGTTCATTCAACGACCCCTTCGATTGCCAGCCGTCGATCATAAGGAACAAAGAAACAGAGCAACAAGACCTTGCAAAAATTCTAGAGAATCGACTAGACGTTATCAAAAAGGCGCTAAGAACCCACGAACAACTGGCCGACCGACAGCTCCAGCCGATTGCACGCCGCAAACTCGTGGAATTACGGCGATTGCTCGAATCAGGTCTACCCAAAGACAGAAAGTATCAGGTCCTCAAGAAATATTTCATCATGCCGCCGGACGGAGACACAGCTTTCAACGAACTGAAGGAACGACTGGACCGGGTTGGCGTCATGTCGCTTTCAGCCACTCCGACGCAAATGTTGATGTGGGCTCACTACGCGAGTCAGCACAAGGGCTTCTGCCTTGGCTTTGAACGATCCGAAGGATCCCTTCTTGCTAGTCAAAGTCAGACAAAGCCAGTCAACTATCTTGACGCTTACCCGAATGTCGATCTAAGTACTCTGCCAGTATCATGGTCCTTCTCGCTTGGGGATGGCGGGATTTCAGACTCTCTGGAGATCGACATCTATGAGCCGTGTCTTCAGGCGGTAATCTACTCCAAAGCTACAGATTGGGCGTACGAGCAGGAGTGGCGTGTCTTGGTTCCCAGGGGTGCTAGCCTAACGCCATACCCTAGCCCTCTCAAGAAAATCATCTTCGGCCTCCGCTGTGAACAAAATTCCCGGCAACTCATCCGGGAGGCAGTAAGCGAGGCCCGTGCCGAGCGCCCCATCAGTTTCGCTGAAATCGAATCGAAAACGGGGTCGTTTGCTCTGAGAGTTCGAGATCTTGAGACCGTGTCGTCCACAGTAGCGTGACAAAGCAGCCTTAATAAATGGGCCTGTTCCTGGGCGAAGAGCTGGCCGTAGCGCGCGCGGCGGGAGCGCGGCGAAGGGGAAGGACCGCGCGGGCCGGAAGAGCGCGGACGAGGAGAAAGAACCGGCCTTTTTCCGAACCATAGTCGATAATGACTCGAGATAGTGACACCTAATCCGACCGTATCGGAGGTATCGCGACTTGAGAAATGATGAAGGACGACCAAAGTTCAAATTCACCAAGACTTCTTTGGCTCATGCGAGCCCAGAGGAATTGTTCTACAAGCTGTCGGGGCGCGCAAAGTCACACGGTTACCTACGTGGCCCACAGCAGGACGTTTTGCGCGAGTATGCTGAAAAACACCTTGCCTCGCGCGATGTTGCGTTCGAATTGCCAACAGGCACGGGCAAGACGGCAGTGGGATTGCTCGTCGCGGAATGGTGGCGGCTGCAATCCTGGAAAGTCGCGTACCTGTCGCTCACTAACCAACTGGCGGGACAGGTCTTAGAGGAGGCGCGGCGGCTGAAACTCCCGGTTGCGGATCTTCGCGGGACGAAGGAGACGCGCAGTCCGTCCGAGGAGGGCCGGTATAGGACCGGGTCGGCGGTTGCCGTGACGACCTATTCGAATCTGTTCAACATCAATCCGGTGCTTCAGGAGACGGACCTCCTGGTGTTCGATGATGCTCATGGCGCCGAACAATACGTGGCCGACATGTGGACCGTATCGGTAAGTTCGTCCAGGCATCAGGCACTTTTTCACTCGTTGCTCAATGCCCTTCGGCCGGGTTTATCTCCAGGGCAGGTTCGGTCGATCTTGGACAAATCGGCGATGGGCAGTGTGGAGATCGTCGACGTGCGGGGCCATCCCGAATGCATTACGAACGTTGTCGCGGTGCTTGACGACAATGGCGCTGAGGCCGTCCGCTTTGCGTGGAAATCCATTAGCACTCGCATCCAGGCGTGCTTGTTTTTGGTTTCGTCATATGGCGTTACGATACGACCGCTGGTGCCGCCGACCCATACGCACGATCCGTTTGCGAGAGCGAGGCAACGCATCTACATGTCAGCGACGCTGGGCGGTGAGAGTGATCTGCAGCGCGCTTATGGGGTCGAGACGATTAATATGGCGCGTGCCAAGAGTCCGCAGTGGGGTCGGCGCTACGTCTTCGTACCTGGTGTTTACTCCACGGAAGGGGTTGCCGATCAGATTGTTGCTCAAGTGTGGGATGGTCTGCAGGCTCGTCGGGCCGTTGTGCTCGCGCCGTCGGAGCGCATAATGGATCGAACATTCGAGCGCCTGCGGTCAAGTATGACGGCCCAGCCAAATCGACTCAACGCCACGGATATCGCTGACAGTCTGGACACCTTCGTGAAGCAGACGGAGGTGTTGCTGACGCTCGCTGGCCGGTATGACGGGTTGGATCTTCCGGACGACCAATGCCGACTGCTTGTCTTGTCCGAGTCGCCCGCGGCGATCAACGCGTTAGAACGTCACCTGAGTGAGCGGTGGAAAATGGGGCCGGTGCTCAGAAAGCGTGAGCGGACGCGCTTGATTCAGGGGATGGGCAGATGTACGCGTAACGCTACGGATTTCGCCGTTATCGTCTGGTTAGGGCAGTCCCTTGTGAATGCAGCGACGTCATCGTCGCTCTTGGGTGGGTTGCCGCTGGAATTGGCCGCCGAGATCCGGTGGGGGGTACAACAGTCCGAGTTGGCTGCAAAGAAGCCGGCTGAGCTTGTGCAGATGATGCTCGGTCTTATTCTTGATCCTGAGTACCGGAAAGCGGCGGATGAGACTGTCCACGATGTTCAAGGCTCGCAGGCGGAGATGCAGCCGAAAGACTATGAAGCGGCAGGTGCCGATGAAGTCCGATTTGCGAAAGCCATGTGGGACGACAACTTTCAGTATGCGCAGCAGACTGCTCACGGTATCGCTGACAAGCTGACCAGCCCCGAGTTGTCGGGGTATCGCGCTTGGTGGTGGTACCTGGCGAGTGTCGCGGCCTCGCTCGCCGATAATCGGAAGGCGGAGCAGGACTACTTGACGCGCGGTTCAAAATGCGGTGTGAATTCTGGATGGCTAAACCAACTCCTGCACCAACGCAATCAGGCCGTCAAATACCAGAAGAATGTTGAAATTGAGGCAAATGCCGAGACCTTGTGGGATCTCCTGACACGGTGGGGCTGGGCCGGTCCCGCGTTTGAACAACGAATCAAGGGTATGCTCGGCCAGCTCAACGAATCCTTCCATGTCGGGTACCACGAAGGACTGGATCTGTTGGGCCAGTGCTTTGGCGCGATTACTACCAGAACGACCGAACAGGGCGCGCCGGACGTTGTGTGGTCGTTTGCTAATGACCTCCATTTCGCGTTTGAAGCGAAGACGGAGAAGAATGCTGCTGGTGAACTGTCCAAAAAGGACTTGCAGGAAGCTAAGGGACACGTCGACTGGGTCAAGGATCGCTTGTCCCAAGACCCAGAGGCTACTGAAATCGACACGATCGTCGTAGCTCCCACACCAGCCGTCCACCAGATCGCTCTACCATTTGCGGGAGGGTTGTATTATTTGTCGCCGGAGAAGATCTTGCAAATCGCACAGCGCGCGAGTGAGGCTGTGCGTAAGTTGCGGGTCACCTTCAGCGGTCGTGAATTCGCCGAAGCGGCTATCGAGTTTTCTTCCGCGATGCGCAACTTCGGTTTGGATTTTACATCGACAAGGGCGGCGATTCTTTCAGAACGACTCAAGAAATCTTAACCGGTAAAGGCGTCGGGCACGACTGCCGAAGAATGCAATGTTTCGGCACAAATCCCCTCATCGATAACGAAGCGAACTGATTTTGGTCGCGCAGCGGCGTTCCAATAGTTCAATCTTTTCAGGTTCGCGATAAGGGGACGTGTTGACGTCCGGGACGCGTCTTTAAGTTCCCGTTTACGGGTCAGCCGCACCCGTTAACGCGTCTTATGCCAGTCCGACGATCTTTGAGACGCGACCGAGGGACGGGACGCGTCCACAGCCTACGAATCGAAGGGGAGTCTCACATTTGATCAGCGGCGAGAGAAGGTGCCATTTTCAAACGGTCTGAACAGCGCCGCGTGAAATACCCTTCGGCGTAACCACTCTACATTTATTGAAAAATGCGACTCTTCTTTGACCTGGTCATCCGATCCAAGCTTGATTCTTCCTGGCTCAGCGGTTGGCCTCGCTTCCAGGTCAACCAGCCTTCACGAGCAGCCCGTTCGTAAAGTTTGAACTTCTGGAACGGGGAATGCAGATTGGATTCCTTTGGCGCCTAGCAGGATTCGTCCCGCTCGGAGCTTGTCTGACTCCCGCACTTCCTCCAACCGGACTCTAGAGGTCGCTTCGACTGGCGTACATCAACGGGCTGGACGTCAGAAGCAATCATGTGGTGGCGTGTCCCCCGAAAGACCCGGCCGGGCAGCACATACATGGCGGACAATTTGCAGTAGCATGACGACATGCCCAGTTGGAGTGAATTGCCGCTGGTAAAGCCGGCCGTAAGCTGCGCCTCCAGGATCTGTCTATCTCCTTTTCCGAATACGTCGAGGTTTTCATAGATCGTGGTCATTCTCAGAGTCGCAGCTTTGCGTTCATTTGAGCGCCCTCAAGCAGCGAGCGGGTTTCACGTCAGCACCAGACGGTCAGCAATTCGGCGTTCGCCGATGCTGTCCGAGAGGTGCTTAGGCGTTGGGGCGTGGGAACTCGCGGAGCAGAACTCGTTCCGCCCGAAGACTTCCGCGCCGAGTTCGCAAGACTCGCGCCCAGGCTAGCCGGGTTGGAGAAAGCGCAGATTGATGACAGCGCACTTGATGCAACAAAGGTGGCTTCCAAGGTGTGGGATCTGATCAATTCCATGTGCCTTGTCAAAAGGACGGACAGCCGGTGAAGAACGGGCTGGTCAGCGGGACCAAAGCCTTGCACCACGTGCTTCCGATGTTGGTTTTTCCAATAGACCGGGAGTATACCCAGACATTCTTTGGATGGCACAATCCGGAGTTCCAGAATAACCCGCGCGGGAGTGTTTCACGGTTGTCTTCCTGGCTCTCGCTGAACTTGGCACCAGGGTCAAACCTGCGATCTCGTTGGCGGAGGATGGATGTCAAGCCCGACGAAGATTCTAGACAACGCGATTGTCGGATATTGCGTAAAGTACGGGTTAAACTCTGAGAACACGCGCCGTCAGAAGGCGAAGCGTGCCAAGTATCAAGCACTCGTCAGGCGCGCGAAAGAACTTGGGATAGAAGCAGAAGCTACCAAGCGGGCCGACGCAATTCTAAGTCATAAGGGAGAAGGTTGACCGCACAGTATTAGGGCCTGGCAGCTCGGGTTGCCACTCGTGGCTTGGGGAAAGATCCTCCTCTACGTTCGGAGTGGGCTGCACGTTCGTTTCCAGTTCCACCCCCCAAAGGACGCTTCGTTCAATAGCTTATAGTTTTGATCCTGACGGGGCGCTCTTGGAAAGAAGCAACAGGGCAACTCTGATCGGAAACCAAGAGAATGGCTCAGGTCGTGCACGCTTGCCAAAATCAAAAGCAATCAACTCCTCGCATCGCTTAGAATTAAGGGTCTGATATAAACCGGGCCGTGACTCCTGCGCCGACGCGATGAGTGCGTGCCGATCCGGTGCCCCCACGTGAACATGTCTCCTTCTCACGCTCGTTATACAAGTCGAATCCAGAAGGGAGGAGCATTATTTGAAGAGATGCGTCAATTGGTTCGCCTCTGGGAGGAGGGGCCGCTAGAGGAAAACAAGGCCAAAGTCGTCCGCCTGAATCCACTGAATAAGGCGACACGCGCCCGTGTTGTAGACGTACTCAATCGGATATTCGTGCCACGCTTTGTCGAAGGGCCTATCCGAAACAGTTGGAAGCTGCTCGTCCCACTTGAGAGGCTAGGCGCTTCCCCCGCGGTTGTCCGCCCGATCTACTTCTGGTTGACAGCGCTTGCCGAGCCGCTCATGTTCGACTTCTGCGTCGAGTACCTGGCAGCGAGGCGCGGCCAAGGTATTCACGCGATCAACGTGGGTGAAGCTGCCGGCTGGATTCAAGCGAGAGGGTGTGGTTGGTCCGAGGTCGTTACGATCAAAGTCACACGTGCGCTTCTCGCCGCGTTAAGAGACTTTGGAGTCCTAGAGGGCAAAGCCCGCAAGCATTTAGCATCAGCGCCGTTGCCGCTTCCGTCATTTGCCTATGTCGCATTTTGTCTGTATCAGTCCGGCATAGCCGTCCGAAACATCCTGGCCCACTCGGACTGGAAGCTTTTCACGCTGACCCCTGGGGACGTCGAGCACCTGCTTTTCGAATCCCACCAGCAACGACTCCTGGAGTATCACGCCGCCGGCAGCGTGGTCAGTCTCTCTTTCCCTGTGTCGACTGCGGAGGAATACGCGCATGTTGTCCTTGGACGCTAGGTTTGCGCTTCTGAAGGAAGATGTAGTTGCCAACCCACCTTCCTTCGTAATGGCGCGGGAGCTACCTTTCGCCATCTTTCGCTACGATCCTGGCCACCCGGAGGAATCCGAGTGGACCGTGCGGCGCAAGATCAAATTACTTAGTACTGAAGTGGAGAACAAAACCCATCAAAGGGTTGTAACGCTTTCCCTGGCCGAGCTGTTTTGGAGGTCCATCCAGGAATCTGAAGATGTCGAAGGGCTTTTCGCGATGGAGCGGCAGCACTCTTTTGCGACAGCGGAGCGACAGGTGAATCAATATCTTTCTGACCCTGACTTCCGCCCGCTTTGCGACTTGCTTCGAGAGAAAGAAGCACAATTGCCCACAGACACACGCGCTCTCTTCTTGGAGCACGCGACCGTCTTCGCACCCAGTTCCTATCGCATTTCGTCGTTGTTCGAACAATTACACCGCAGCTTCCATACGCCGACCGTGCTGTTCTACCCAGGTACCTGGAACCACACACTTAACTATATGGGTTTGCGTTCCGACGACCAGGCGTTAGGCAGCTACCGCGTCAAGATTTACGGGAGAGAATCATGACCAAGATCGCCGATCTTTTGGATCGCGACTTTTCCAAACCAATCGAAGAAATTATCAAGGTAAACAACGACGACCCAGACACCGTACACACTGAGCTGACCGAATACGTCGCGACCGATCGAATTAAGTCTGAATATGAGCGCTTGTTTAGGGCGATGGCTGACGGGCCCAAATCGCCCAATGAGGGCGTTGGCGTCTGGATTTCGGGCTTCTTCGGCTCCGGCAAGTCGTCTTTTGCGAAGAACCTGGGGTATGTTCTGGCGAACCGCGCGGTCCGGGGTGACTTGGCGAGCTCCTTATTCTTGAAACAAGTCGAATCAGAACGGGTTTCCCAGTTCGTTCACTTCCTCAATCAAGCCGTTCCGTACGAAGTCTTCATGTTCGACGTGCAGGTCGACCTCTCAGTGCAGACGAATGCGGAACAGATTGCCGAGGTGATGTATCGGGTTCTTCTGCGGAATCTCGACTACGCTGAGGACTATGACATTTCCGAGCTTGAAATCGAACTAGAAAGCGAGGGCAAGCTAGCAAGATTCCAGGAGTTATGCCGCCAAGAATATCAAGCTGACTGGGGAAGGATCCGGAAGGGCAACCAGAAGTTCGCCAGAGCAAGCGCGTTGCTTCACCTGCTAGATCCCAAAACCTATGCATCGACAGAGACATGGTTGGAGATCGTCAAGCAACGGCCCTCACGGCGCTTAACAGTGAAGGATCTCGTCGAACGTTCCTTCGATCTCTGTGCGCTGCGAAGGCCCGGCAAGGCTTTCGCCTTCATCGTCGATGAAATGGGGCAATACGTCGCGCGAAGCGGGGAACGCCTAGAAAACCTGCGGGCCGTGGTGGAGCAGTTTGGAAAAGAAAGTCTTGAACAGTTGAAGGCGAAAAAGATCCCCGGTCCCGCTTGGATCATCGTTACCGCCCAAGAAAAACTACAAGATGTTTACAACTATCTGGCGACCGGACGCATCGATCTCCCCAAGCTTCAAGACCGTTTCAAGCACCAGATCGATCTGTCTCCAGAGGACATTTCTAAGGTGGCGACCCAACGAGTTTTGCGAAAAAAGAAAGACATGGAGAGCATCCTCAGGAAGCTTTACCGGGAGTCCGGCGCCACCCTAATCCAAAACGTGAAACTCGAGCGTTCCTCGCGGCGGACTGACTTTGATGAGGAGCAATTCGTTCAGTTCTACCCTTATCTGCCACACCTGATCGATCTTTCGATTCACATCATGACCGGCATTCGCCTGCAACCTAATGCGCCTAAACACCTCGGCGGAAGCAATCGAACGATTATCAAGCAAACTTTCGAAATGCTGGTTTCGGATCGCACTCGGTTAGCCGACCAGCCGGTAGGTGCGTTGGTCAGCATCGACAAAATCTATGAGCTGGTGGAAGGCAACATTCCCTCGGAAAAACAGAAGGATATTCTCGACATCCGCAACGGCTTTGACGCTGATACGCATTACGCAGGCATGGCCTCGCGTGTGGCAAAGGCGATCTGCCTGATGGAATTTGCTAAGACGGACTTGCCGCGCACCACAAAGAACATCTCGGCGCTACTCGTCCAGCAACTTGCAGAGACTCCTCCCACGGTCGCGGTCTCAGCAGTTCTCGAACGCCTCAAGGAAGCTCAGTTTATCCGCGAGACCGAGGATGGCTGGAAGCTCCAGACCGCACAGGAGAAGAACTGGGAGCAAGAGAAGCGGAGCTACGCTGCTCCCAATCGGAACGATCGTGCTGAGATTCTTAGGAATGCCGTGAAGGAGGTATTCGAATCCGCAAAAGCTATCAGGATCAACTACCGCAATCTTCGGAGCTTCGACCTCAGCCTCAGTTTAGACGGTCAGACTGTTACCTCCGGAGGCAAGGCCGCCGCCCGCATCCCTCTTCATCTGAGCAGCGTCCCCGAAGGCGAGGATTTCGAAAAGCGGTGCGCAGCTATCAGTACTGAGAGTCTGCAGGGTGACAACAAAACTTCAATTCATTGGGTGTTCGAGATTACCGCGCGGACAGAAACGCTGATCAGTGACTTGCACGCTTCCCGGCGAATGATCGCAAAGTACGATCATTCCGCCGCCCAGCAGCAATTACGCGATAGTGATAAGGCGCTGCTTCACGGGGAGCATTCCGTCCGCGATCGCCTGAACGCCCAGCTTCTTTCGAGCCTCGAACGGGATCTCGAAAAGCAGGGCGTTGGCTTCTTCCAGGCACTCCGTTACGAAGCTGGTGACCTGGGCAATGATCTTTCCGCTATGATCCGTGCCCTGGCAGAGAGAGCAATCCCGGACCTTTATCCGAAACTTGAAATGGGATCGCGGGACGTGGAAGGTAGCGAAGCCGAGGAGTTCCTGAGGCAGGCGAATCTTAGCAGCCTGGGTCCGTTATTTCAACCCGGCGAAAACGGCCTGGGACTCGTGACGAAGGAGGGCAGTCGCTACGTTCCCAATGCCAAGGCTGAAACCGCCCAGGAGATTCTCACGCACCTCAAACGGGAGCACTCCTACGGCGAGAAGGTCACCGGCGCGAAGCTTATCGAAGCGTTTGGCGGACTCGGCTATGGCTGGTCTTCCGAGATTGTGCGATTGGTTGTGGCCGTGCTCTTTCGCGCGGGTGCGATTGAAGTGACCTACCAGGCACGTCGCTACCGTAACTATCAGGAGCCGCAAGCGCGCGTCCCATTTTCCACAAACCCGGCGTTCCGCGGCGCCAGTTTCTCACCTCGCGAATCCATCGACCTTAGAACGCTTAGTAAGGCCGTCCAGGAACTCGAAGCTATGCTCGGCCGCGAGGTGGACGTTGAGGAATCTGCCATCGCTGAAGAATTCCAGAAGTTGGCGCGTCTGGAAAGAGAGCAAGCATTGCCCGCTTTGGAGAGGGCAAGAGCATACACCCTCCCTGTAGTGAAGCCCCTCACGGAGTGGGTGGAGAGTTTGCAGGTGGTCGTCAGCAGCCAATCGGACGACTGTGTCCGGATTCTGGCGGGTGAAGGTAAGAGTCTCCGGGAACAACGCGAAACCACCCAGCGCATTCGTGCCTTTCTTAGCGACGGGAATGTCGAGATTGTTCAGCGCTCTCGCGCGGTCCTGCGGGAGCAGGTTCCGTTACTCAAGAGATCAACCGGCCTGGAAATTAGCGAGGCGAAAACTATTTCCACCGTGTTGACCGATCCTGAGATTCCGAGTCGTTTAAGTGAGCTGGTGCGGGCTTCGGACACAATTGATTCTGGATATCGCTCGCGCTTTGCGGATCGCCACAAACAACGGCTCGTTGACTACCGCAACGCGATCCAATTCATTCAAGACCAAACTGACTATCGAACCCTTGCACCGTCAGAAGCGGAGCCCGCACTCGTGCCTCTGGTACGGCGCGCAAGTGAATCTTTTGACCTACCTGCGTACGCCGCGGCGGACCGAGCGACCGGCGCTACACTCGCGACCTTAGAAGACGATATAGAACTACTACCCTCTCTTCAGGCAGGAGCCCTGACTCGATTGGCTCAACTTCATGACTCGAAAAAGGAGACTGAAGAGGCCGTCGAAGTGGTCCGCTTGAGCGACTACCTGCCCAGAACTCAACCGCTTACTGATTTTTCCGACGCCGAGATTGACGCCGCGTTGGAGAAGTTGAAGCAGAAGCTCTATGCCCTGCGCGAACTCAAGCGCCGCGTTCTTTGGGATTAAGCGCGATGTCTCCCAGGCAGGTATTCGAAGACAGCTTCCGAATGGCCGAACTGCTGATCCATGTCTATCGTTTGCTCGAGAACGACGGCCTCAAGACCGATGGCCAGATGGTGACGTCGTTACGTGGCCTGCTCCAAATTGATAAGGATGAGCAGATTCAGCTCATCGTCAATGCCGTTTTCCTGGGCTGCATCCGGGAGAGCGCCAACGTTCCTGGCGCTCAGCTCAAACCTCAGTCACTCCATAATCTACTCCGGCAGGCCGTTGTTTCCGCTTGTACCGCGTATGAAACCTATCTATCGACTCTGCTTGCGGAACATGTGCTTACCGTCATTGAGGTCCGCCAGCAGGACTTCTTCCCCACTGACGCGGACGTAGTGAAATATTTTGACGGTCTGTCTCTCGGAATCAATGAATCTTTCCGATTGTTGAACCAGGACGATCGAGCTGTGTTCCTTCGTAGCAAGATCGTCACCTTTGTTCAGAAGAAGAATCTTGGTTCGGTCGCCGGACTGAAAACGGTCGGTCTTCTGCTGGGTGTCGAAGATCCATGGAATTCACTGGCCGCTCATCTGCTCAAGGAACGGAAGGACCTAACAAGAACCGTGGGCGATGCCATCGAACGGCGGAATGCCATTGTCCATAAAGCCGACCGTAATCTTGAGGCAGACAATCTCGAAAAGCAGCCGATCGCCTTTGCCTGGACCCAACAGGCTGTCGATACGATCAAGCACGTTTGCCTTGGCTTTGACGAGCTGGTGACTGCCCACATGGCACAGCACCGCGCCGAACTCGCCACTCGGCAGCGGGAGCAGGATCATGTCTGATCTGCGGTCATTCACCCTCTGGGCGCGCGATTTGCTCACCCAGGAGACGGCCGACTTGCTGCAACAGGTCTACCGGCTGGACGCGCAGACCGGCGCGCGGTTGCCCATCCCCAAAGGACATCTGCTTGAAACCTCTACGGAGGCCCAAGCGAACCAGAAGCGGATCGAGAATCTGCTCGACGACGAAGTGGACGCCGGTTTGAATCGCGTCGAGGCCGTCGCCAAGTTGGCCAAGGAGACAGCATTCACGCATCTCAACCGCTTCGTGGCGTTCAAACTTTTGGAAGCAAGGGGGCTGGTACGAAGCCCGCTGGCCCGCCGGCACGAGGCAAACGGGTTCAAGATGTGGCTGGGAAACCACCCCGCCGACGAAACGCTCTACAACCAAGGCGACAGCCCCAACAACCGCGATGGCTTCGGGGAAGCGCCTCGCGATCGCGCGTACCGGCATTTCTTGCTCTGGCAGTGCACCGAACTGGCCAAAGAGATCAAGGTTCTCTTCGATCCCGACAACGTGCCGAGCCTTCTATTTCCCCGGCCTGGCGCGCTCAAGGAACTCATTCACGCGCTCAATGCCGACGAGCGCAAGACGGATTGGGCAGCGGGCAATGAAGAGACGGTCGGTTGGGTCTATCAGTATTTCAATTCGGAGGAGCTTGAGGCAGCCTTCGCAGAGGCCCGACTCAGTGGCAAGAAGTTCGCTAAGGAAGATATTCCGTCTGTCACGCAACTCTTCACTCCGCGTACCACAGTTCGCTTTCTGGTAGACAACACCCTCGGTCGGCTCTGGCTCTCCATGCATCCAGACAGCCGGATTGCGGACTTCTGCCCCTACTTGACTCCCTTGCCCGCAGATCCACCTGCAGTGCCAATGAAGCCAGTCAACGAGATTCGCGTACTCGATCCCGCGAATGGCACGATGCACTTCGGCTTAGTCGCGTTTGATCTACTTGTGGAAATGTATCGGGAGGAGCTAGATAAGGCAGGAAGAGACGGCTGGCCCCCGCAGCCATCCATTCAAAACGAGGCTGATATTCCGGCTGCCATCCTGGCCAATAATTTGTACGGCATTGATATCGACCTGCGCGCAGTGCAGCTGGCAGCTCTCGCCTTATTTTTGAAGGCAAAGGTGGTAAACAAGACTGCTGTTCTTACTCAAACCAACTTGGCATGCACCGATGTGGCCATCTTTCGGGGACAGCATCTCAATAAGATCATCAGCGAGATGGCGCTCCCCGGCGGCATAACACGCGAACTCTTTGTGAAGCTCCGCGATAGTTTGGAAGAAGCGAGCATGATGGGCTCGCTGGTTCGCCTGGAAAAGCACTTTCAGAACCTCCAAAGTGAGCGCCTCCGACAGACAATCGACGCGTATATCGAAAAGAAGCGCGCTGAGGGTGTGGATGAATCCTACTTCGCCCACGAAACCGGAAAGGGACTTCGACTCCTCGAAGTGCTGGAGCGGCGATATGACGTTGTCTTCACCAACCCGCCGTATGTGTCCGCCAGGAAAATGAACCCTGATATGAGCCGTTTCATGAAGGTGAACTACAAGAACGCCCAGGGTGACTTGTACGCCGCTTTCATTCAGCGTTGTCTGGAGCTCACTTCGGATTCGGGCCTGATGGGCATGCTGACGATGCATTCTTTCATGTTCATCAGGAGCTATAAGAAGCTCCGTGCGCTGCTTGCAGAAAATTCCGTCGTGGACGCATTGGCCCACTATGGTCCGGGGCTGTTTGCGGTCGGAAACCCCGGCACGCTCCAGACTGCTGCCTTCGTGCTGCGGCGCGAGCAGTTGGAGATGGAGCGGCGGGAGGCACGTGGCGTTTACTTCCGTCTGGTGAAAGATCCAGAGGCTGAGTCCAAGCGGACCGTTTTCGAGCACGCGCTCGCCTGCCGCCGCGCCGGCCAACCAGATTCTCACGTCTACGAATACCGTCAAGGGGACTTCGCTGCGATCCCTGGCTCACCATGGGTCTACTGGATTACTCCGGGTTTACGACGTCTGTTTCTGGAGAACAAGAGTCTTGGAGAAGTGGCAGCCGGGATTCATGGCACGGCAACTTACGATAATTTCCGGTTTCTGCGGTACTGGTGGGAGGTCAAAGCTACTAGCCTAAATCGTGACATTCGCAGCTGGAACGAGTACCAAACAAAGCCCGCAGACTATGTTCCGTACATGAAGGGTGGATCATTTCAACGATGGTACGGCAATCAGGAATATGTTTTACAGATGCTCGCCTCCGGGAGAGCATTGATCTCCTTCTTGGAATCTAAGAGGGACAAGATTCGGGGTATGGAGGAGATCTTCCGACGTGGGGTCACTTGGACGGACCTGACGACTGGCAAATTCAATGCTCGCCTATCGCCCGGAGGCTTCATTTTCGACGTGTCGGGCTCCTCGGTTTTTCCGGATGACGTCGAACTCGTCCTGGCTGTGATGAATTCCACTTGGGCGCAATATGCGCTGAAGCTCATCAATCCGACCGTACACGTTCAGGTCGGCGACCTGGCTCGGTTGCCTTTGCCAAAACAATCGAGTGCCTTGCTACGTGACTTTGCAGAGCGCGCGATTGCCCTTGCTCGCGTGGACAGCGAAGAGGATGAAACCACGTACGACTTTGTCGAGCCGCCTGTTTGGCCCGATGGAGCAGAACGCGTCACGGCCCGCCATCGCGATCTCGCCTGTCTGGAGACAGAGATCGATGAAGAGGTCTATCGGCTCTACGAGATCTCTCCCGAAGACCGCCGAGCTATTGAAGAAGAACTCGCAGCAGCTCCGATGCCGGACGACGAAATAGAAGAAAGTAAAGCAGACAATGAGGAGGAAGCTACCGAGGCGCATGACGCCTCCTTCACTGTTGAGGAACTCGCGCAACGCTGGGTCAGCTACGCCGTGGGGATCGCCCTCGGGCGTTTCACACGTGACGGACTCGAACGGGCGGCTAACACCGATGGTCTCATGGTCATCAATCGCGATCACCCTGACGATCTCGCTCAGCGGGTGATCGATATTCTCGTGGGGATCCACACCGACGCGGTTGCGGGTCGCATTGTTCGGACGGCCATCGGTGGAAATGGCGATCTACGCGATGCCCTCGCCAGCTATCTCAAGGGCGCCTTCTTCAAGAATCAAATGGACCAAAAGCGCTACCGCAAGCGTCCTGTTTACTGGTTGCTGCAATCGCCGAAGCATAACTTCAGCGCATACCTCTTTCACGAGCGGGCGACGGACCAGACCCTGGCGCTACTGCAAGGAAAGCGCTACCTTGGCGGCCGGATCTTTCAAGTGACCGAACAATTGAATCAGGCAAAACAGAAGGAGCTGACCACCGAAGGTAAAGAAAAGGCGCAATGGAAGCGGAAGTCGCAGGAGTGGGCGGAGGAATTGAGCGATCTCGAAGCGTTCCAGCAAGCGATTGACGCGACCAATAGCGAGCCGGTCGTAAACGCAGATGGTCAGAGCTCCACCGCACGCTGGGTGCCCGAATTCGATGATGGCATCCTGCTAAATGTCGCACCGCTCTACCGACTGACGCCCGCATGGAAGAAGGCCGACGCAAAGCTCGATTTGAGCAAAGTCTGGAACGCGCTCAAGGGCGGCAAGTATCCCTGGGCCAAGACTGCCATGCGCTACTGGCCGCGCGAGACGCTGGCAGCGTGTAAAGAGAACAAGAGCTACCGTATTGCGCACGGTTTGGAATAGAGCATGGGAGTGATCACCGAAGCCATCGAAAAGCTGGTCGGAGAGTACGTTCGCGACCGGGGTCTGGTGCTATGGTTCGACCCCGAACGACACTATGAAGCCATCGTCCGCGGGTTGAACGCAGGGCAGGAAACGGTCCTCCTGTTTCACGACAGCTTCTACAAGCTGCGGCTGGAAGCGGAGCCGTTCTTGCGTGGACTCGACGCTCCTAAACTGCTGGTCTACTTACAAGTCGCATGGGAGAAGGCGGAAGAGCCATTGGCAGAAATGCTCGCGCTGGGCATCGACCTCCGCCCCGGGGTTTCCGGAAACCGGAACACTCGGCTAGCCGTCGTGGCGCGCAAGGCGCTGAAGGGCCGCGTCGCCGATGCACGGCTGGCCGACCTTGACCGCCAGATCGAACAAGGCCGCCTGACTCTCGCCGAACTAGAAGACTGGGAAGCGGAGAGTGGCGGCGCTCCATTATCGACGGCGTTGACCGTGCATTTCGGTACCCCGATAGTGACTGAAGCGGCCTTGGAATTTCTGGCGCGCCCGGAACGCGATTCCGAATTAGTGTCGCGGAATGGCTTGGCCGATTGGGCGCAGGCATTGAGTGCACATTATGGGTTGGCCGTGGAAGCCGGCGCCTCTCCCGTTACGCTCCGGACGCTACTAGCGCGCCAGGCGCTGACCTGCGAATTGCTGGAAACGCTACGCTCCGAAGTTCCTGAGTCTTTGCAGCACGTCATTTCAGCCGCGGACGCGCCGGTGGCACGGCGCGCAGCCGAACTCGCCAAAGAATGGCGCAACCGGCGCGATATCGCTGGGACCTATCCTGCCACGGCCGCCGAAGTATCAAAGTCGCTCCACCTGGAATCAATCGATTTCACGGATAGCGCCTTGGAATGCGTGGAGACGTTTTTGTCGCTGGAGCGGCGGCTCCTGGGGCGAGTAGCCGCACGGATGATCCCTGATCCGAATGTTGTCAATATCGCTGAATCCCGATTGAAAGGTTTCTGGGCAGAGCAGGATACCGAATCGCAGGCCGAGTGGACGCTCGTATGGCAGGCGGGCCAACTGCTGGTGCGCGCCTTGGAGATCGAAAAGGCCGTCCGGGAACGGGCGTTCTCCTGGACGGAGATCGTGGACCGGTACACTGGCGAGGCAAACTGGGCCGAACTCGATACGCTGCATCGAAGATTGGAGCGCCGGGCCAGTAGTCTGGAATTCGCGCTCGCGACACCGGTGGCGGAAGTGGATCAGCTTGTCCACGCGGTTCGGCGGCGCCATCAGGAGGTTTCAGGCGTACTCGCAGAGCAATTTATTCGAGCGTGGCGTGCCGAAGGGTTCAATGTCGGGAGTTGCGGCCGGCAGACTGAGATTTATGATCGCTATGTCGCGCCGGAACTCGCCGGCCACCGCACAGCGTATGTCTTGGTGGACGCTCTGCGCTGGGAACTGGCACGAGAGCTGCCGGAAGTACTCGGCGGCGACTTCGAATCCAGGATGGAGCTGGCGATAGGGACCGCGCCCAGCATCACCGAAGTGGGAATGGCGGCACTGCTACCCTCCGCTTCGAGCGGATTGCAGATCGGCGGGACCACTAAGTTGCAGGTGAGTCTCCATGGCCAAGTGCTCAAGAATCGCGCGGACCGTATCGCTTACTTGAAAGAGCGCGCCGGTGTGGCGGTGGTCGATCTGAAGCTCGAAGACCCGCGAGGATTCCGGCGCAAACTGAAGGACGTCGAAAGCTCAGCGTTGATTGTCGTCACGTCGCGGGAGATCGACCAGAGCGGCGAGGATGAAATGACCGTTGCGCGCGAGCACATGGAGCGAGTGCTGACTCATTTGGGACTGGCAATGCGGAAGCTAGCCGAAGAGGGAGTTGAACACTTCGTCATTGCTGCCGATCATGGTTACCTGTATGGTGAGGATCTAGCAGAGAGCGATAAGATCGATCCGCCGGGAGGCAAGACCGTGCTCTCCCACCGCCGCGTGTGGGCCGGTCAAGGTGGCGCAGCAAGCGAGAGCTACTTATTGACGGAGGTGTCACGATTCGGAGCCAGGTCAGATTTGGAAATGGCCGTGCCGTGGAATCTGGCCGCTTTCCGCACAGCGGGACCAACGGCCTACTTTCATGGCGGTCTGTCTCCGCAAGAGATCCTATTGCCCGTCGTCGTGGTGACGCTAAAGGCAAGGACTGTGACCAAGGGCGCCAGGAGACTGACCTGGGAAGTATCGCTCGGGAGTGCCAAGGTAACCACCCGATTCCTGAGCGTCCGTATTCAGGCAAATTCCGAAGGATTATTTGCCGAGTCTTGGCCCGTTGTGCGAGTCGAGGTTCGAGCAGGGGGCGAGGTCTGTGCAATTCCCGTGAGTGGGTCCTATGGATTCCAGGAAGCAACGGGCGCAGTAGCGTTGCGGTCGCTTGAAGCGGAACCCGCGTTCACGGAAGTGAATACCGTGGCGTTGATGCTGACGGGCAAGGCCCCCTCCCGTGGAACCGTCAGCATTCACGTGGTGGACGCGGCCACTGGCGTGGAACTAAAGAAGCTCGAAAACGTGGAGGTGGCGCTTGCCATCTGAACCTCAAGATGCCTTGGACGGGAAGGTCAGCCAGGTGTTCGCCGGGAAGGTCGTTCGCAAGGAGTTGGTGCGGAAACTAAAGTTTGGCTCGACCGTGCCTGTTTATGTGCTGGAGTATCTGCTTGGCAAGTATTGCGCAACCGATGACGCCATGGCCGTTGAAGCGGGTTTAAAGATCGTCAACTCGACATTGACGGAGAACTTTGTGCGGCCCGATGAGTCGAACCGCGTCCAATCGCTTGTGAAGGAGAAGGGTCGCTACACGCTGATCGACAAGGTGAAGGTGCGTTACCTGTCGGACGACGACAAATATTGGGCGGAGATTGTTAACTTCGGACACAAGTTCGTCCACGTGCCGGATCGGTATGTTCGCCAGTTCGACAGGTTGCTGGTAGACGGTGTCTGGTGCGAAGTGGAGCTGCGTCACGAATATGACGACCAGGCCTCGGGCAAGCGGAGTCCATTCTGGATCGAGGAACTGAGGCCGATTCAAGTGGCAGCGTTCGATCTTGCTGAGTATTTCGCCGGGCGTGCGCAAATGACCACTGACGAATGGATCGACTTGTTGATCCGGTCTATTGGGTTGGAGCCATCGGGAATGGAGAAGCGGCTCAAACTGCTCTACCTGCTGCGATTGATTCCGCTGACCGAGCCCAATTACAACCTGGTTGAATTAGGTCCGCGTGAGACTGGGAAGAGTTTCGGCTACCAGCAGTTGTCGCCCTACGGAATACTCCTCACTGGACCGACCACGGTGGCGAACCTGTTCTACAACATCGCCACGAGCCGGATCGGGCTGGTTGGACTCTGGGATGCTGTCGCTTTTGACGAAGTGGCCGACCTGCAGAAAATGCCCAAGGACGTTATAACGACGCTTAAGACTTATTGCGAAAGCGGCACTTTTGCGAGAGGGAGGGAACAACTGAGTGGCTCGGCATCGATTGCTCTGTTCGGCAACACCAACCAGCCAGTCGATGTCATGGTGCGATCATCACATCTATTTGCGCCCATGCCGGACGTCATTCGCGAGGACACCGCGTTTCTAGATCGCATCCACTTTTACATCCCCGGCTGGGAGATCCCGAAGATGCAAGTGGTGATGTTCACGAACAGCTATGGTTTCGTCGTGGACTACCTAGCAGAAGCGTTGCGGGAACTCCGGCGGCACAATTACACAGAGCTGATCGACCACCACTTCGCTCTGGGCTCTCAGTTGAAGAGCCGAGATGTGAAGGCGGTCCGGAAGACCGTCGCAGGATTGGCGAAGTTGATCCACCCGGGCGTGGATATCTCGCGCGACGAATTGCGAGAGCTGTTGGAACTGGCGCTGGAAGGTCGCCGTCGGGTGAAGGAACAACTCAAGAAAATGGGCTCGTTCGAGTTCTTCCAAACGTCGTTCAGCTACATTGACAAAGAGACCGGGGAAGAACACTATATCGGCATTCCCGAAGAAGGCGGGCGCAACATGATTTCGAGCGACCCACTGGAACCGGGATCGGTATACGCCGCGAGTGTCGATGATCGTGGGAAGGTCGGACTTTATAGGATCGAGACGGGGTGCTCCTCCGGCACTGGAAAGCTCAAGATGGCCGGCGGTATTGATGGTCCAATGAAGGACTCGGTTCAGCGGGCCTTCGGGTACCTTCAATCGAACAAGGTGCGGCTGGGCGTTGCGCAGGACTTCGATACCACAGACTTTCACGTCGAGGCCATTGACTTACTTCAAAACCGCGTCGCGTGCGAATGCGGTGTCGCACTGGTGGTGGCGATTCTTTCCGCGCTCAAACGTGTACCGGCGCAGCCGGCGCTCGTGATATTGGGCGACCTCAGCATCCAGGGCAATATCAAAGGTATTCGAACCCTAGTTGAGCCCTGTCAATTGGCAATGGAAAACGGAGCCAAACGGGTGCTCATTCCGATTGAGAACCGAAGACAATTTCTCGAAGTGTCTGGCGACGTGGCTGAGCGGCTGGATCCCATCTTTTACAGCGACGCTCCAGTGGCAGCGAACAAGGCACTCGGGATAACCTAACCTAGATAGCGCGCATCGATTCACCGTGGCCCCCTGCCTTCCCGAATTGATGCAGATGCTTGCCCGTCACTCCACGAGCACCCATACTCGATTGCCCGGACCAGTGGTCCCAGACAATCGTCCGGTGCACGGACCGCTGGGCGTGCTCACTCCGCTGGAGTTTGAGCAGGTGCGCCGCACCCCAAAGGAACCGTTGTTCAACGGTCTGTTGGAGCAGTATCACTATCTCGGCTATGAGCAGCCAGTGGGCGAGCACCTCAAGTATCTGGTGAAAGCACGCGGGCAGGCGATTGCCTGCCTGGCCTGGTGCAGCGCGCCACGGCACCTGAAGCTGCGCGACCGCTGGGATGGAGCGATGAGGCACGCGAGCGCAACGTACATCTGCTGGCCTACAACACACGCTTTCTGATTCTGTCTTGGGTTCAGGTGCCGCATCTGGCCTCGCACATTCTGGGGCGCATGGCCAGGATCGTTCCCGCAGATTGGCAGCGCATCTACGCGCATCCGATTTACTGGTTGGAGACGTTCGTGGACACGTCGCGCTTAGCGGGCACGTGTTATCGCGCGGCCAACTGGCAGGAGATCGGCACCACGGTCGGACGGGGTCATCGCGCACCGACCCTGGAACAGACTCGTCCAGTGAAGAAGATGTTGGGCTTGCCTCTGCATCGCAGGTTCCGGGAGATTCTGCAACGATGAAGCGCCCGCGAGTGGACGTGAATCTGGAAGAGCTGGACCAGATCATCGAACGCGGCACTCACGCGCTGTTGAGTGAGCCCGAAAGCGAAAAGCTCAAGAGCGCGCTCCATGCGTTGGCCGGAATGCTGCCCCAACCACGCTCGACCGAAAAGACCAAGACTGTTTTGGAGCCGCGTGGAACAGCGTCTATAAATATGATGCGGAAGCCCGCGCCGCCAATCTGTCGCCGCAGGAGCGGTTGCTATTCCACCAACAGCACAGCCAGCCGGTGATGGAAGAACTGCGGCAGTGGATGGAAGCTCAGTTCGCACAGCATCTCGTCGAGCCCAACTCGGGCCTCGGCAAAGCCATCACCTATTTCCTGCGCCACTGGAAAGGGTTGACGGCGTTTCTGCGTGAAGCGGGCGCGCCCCTGGACAACAACCTTTGCGAGCGCGCGCTCAAACGCGCGGTGCTGCATCGCAAGAATGCCTTGTTCTATCGCACGCTGCACGGCTCGGAAGTGGGCGACTTGTTCATGAGCCTGATCCACTCTTGCGAACTGGCGGGCGCCAATGCCTTCGACTACCTCAGCCAGCTGCAGCGCCACACCGCCGAACTGGCGGCCAATCCCGCTGCATGGATGCCCTGGAATTACCAGAAGCACCCGGCCTAAAACCATCCTCTGCGGCCTGGATAAAGTAAGATCCTGGAATGGCCGAAAAATCAGGCTCTCTAGAGCCAATATCCAACGACGTTTTTGGCCAGTCGCGCAAACCAGCGAAAATGTTTCGTGCAGGACTGTATGCCCGTGTCTCGACGAATGATCAGCAGACGCTGGC
>Ga0210401_10001345_pt1 | contig 28570 bp, 22 predicted proteins | sample IncBWH32MmetaG_FD_150866 | JGI IMG/M metagenome (GOLD analysis project Ga0210401, IMG submission 150866) | Forest soil microbial communities from Barre Woods Harvard Forest LTER site, Petersham, Massachusetts, United States - Inc-BW-H-32-M | ecosystem: Environmental > Terrestrial > Soil >...
CCAGCATGCCGACCTCGTTATCGTGTATGAACACAATCACGTTTTTCTGAACCGGCCGTTTATGGACCTGTTCAACGAAGAGTTACCCGAGCGGTTAGCCCCAGCGGATTGGCTTAAGAAATGGACGCACGAAGAAATCGATGCCGGCGCGGATATCATCGTGATGCATGGGGCGCCCCTGTTGCACGGCGTGGAGATCTATCATAGGCGGCCGATCTTTTACGATCTGGGCAACTTTATTTTTAATCTTCCGCCGACAATCACAGATCTCGACGAGCCCATCATCTGGGAGAGCGCGGTTGCACACATCGAGTTCCAAGGGAAAAATCTGCGATCGATAACGTTCCAGCCGATCGTGATGAATAAAATCGGCCAGGGACAGCCTGACAATCAGAACCCCTACACGAATAATCTTTTCCTCCAGACTCGCGGCTTGCCGAAGCTGGCGACGGGCGATCAAGCACGTTATATCCTGGAGCGGCTGGCGGACGCCTCGCGACCTTTTGGAACGACAGTTGAAGTGAAGGGCGATACAGCGGAGATCAAAGTGAAGGATGGAAATTAGGACTTCGGCAGGGAGGGCGATGATGAAAGCAATTTGGGTATGCGCGGCGCTACTCGCATTCTGGCCCGAGCTGGGCTTGGCCCAAACGACGGAAGAACTCGTCAACGATGGCAAGAACACGGAAAACGTCACCACGCAGAGCATGGGCTACGACCGAAAGAGCTACAGTCCGCTCAAGCAGATCAATAAATCCAATGTTAAGCGCCTGGTGCCCATCTGGAGCACCAGCCTCATGAATGACCAGGGGGAACTGGCGGCGCCAACGATTTACAACGGCGTCATGTACGTGATCAACGGCAAGTGGAGCTTCGCCATCGACGTTGAAACGGGCAGGCAAATCTGGCGCACTCCAGTGAGACTCGAACCAGCGAGCCGGCGCGCCGCCTTTCACCGAGGCGCGGCTACGATCTATAACGGCAAACTTTTTCGCGTGACGATTGACAACCATGTGCTCGCACTCGACATGGAGACGGGCAAGGAGCTATGGAACCAGAAATTCGCGGATATCAGCGATGGCTACTACGCCACCGGCGGGCCGATCATTGCGAATGGTGTGCTGATTTCCGGCGTGGCCGGGGGAGAGTCCACGACGCGCGGGTTCCTCGACGGCTGGGATCCGCAAACCGGGGAAAAATTGTGGCGCAGATATACGATTCCAGCGCCCGGCGAGCCCGGTTCCGAAACCTGGCCTAAAAATAGCGACGCGTGGTCGCAGGGCGGAGGCCCGACATGGCGTTCGGGTTCATACGATCCGCAACTCGATCTCGTTTATTGGGGAACGGGAAATGCGGAGCCATACGATCCGAGACCTCGCGAGAGTCTGGATAGCTTGTTCACGAACAGCGTGCTGGCGATCCGGCCGAAAACAGGCGAGGTTGCCTGTTACTTTCAATATACTCCAAACGATGTGTACGACGTAGATGCCACCGACGAGAATGTGCTCGCGGATATCCAAGTGGACGGCCATCCTCGGAAGGTGATGATTCAGACCAACAAGAACGGCTTCTTGTATGTGCTGGACCGCACGAACTGCAAACTGATTGCCGCGCACGCTTATGTCAAAGTCAATTGGGCCTCGCATATCGACATGACCACCGGCCGCCCCGTCTTGACTGACGTATTTGAACGTTTTCGGAACGGAGAAGAAGTCGAAATCTGGCCCTCGCGCGGCACGAACGCGGTGCCCATCGCATTCGATCCCAACACCGGCCTCATCTACGCGAGCACGTGGAACGTGCCGCGACTACAGCAACTCGCGCCGCCGAAGCCCACAATGGTTGGCGGGGTCTCGACCGGCGTCACGGCAAAGTTTCCAGAAACTAAGCCAGGCGATGTCTTAGGGCACTTTGCGGCGATCAATCCGCTAACCGGCGAGAAGAAATGGGAGGTGCCCTTGACCGATCTGCCGAGTTCGGCCGGAATGCTGGCGACCGGTGGAGGTCTCTTGTTCACTGGCAAATTGTCGGGTGAATTTCTTGCGCTCGACGAGAACACAGGCAAGACGCTCTGGCAATTCAAAACTGGGTCGAGTGTCAATTCGACGGCCATCACCTACACCCACAAAGGTCGCCAATACGTGACCATTGCGTCAGGACTAGGGGGCGGTCTTGCTACTCGCTATGCGGCGAGCAAAGTGCCGGCAGGAGGCTCGGTTTGGACGTTCGCATTGATGCCTGAGTAACGTTTCCCGATAAGATTATCGTTTGGGCGCCTGAATAGCGTGGCATCCACGGCACGCTATGCGGCATATGGCCGAGGCCCAAATGGAGCTATCCCAACAATTCAGTCCGTTTGATGAATCAGATTGATCGACTTCTTCAACGAGCAACAATTAGGACGGAGCAAACTCGGAATGCTCCACCGCCTGCATAGGTACCATACTCAAGAAACATGACGGGCATTCTCATGACGATAAGTCCGCAGTGATTCGGCTCGCCTGGAACCAGCGCTTTCGAGACTAGAAAACGACCTTGAGCGCGAATTGGATTTGCCGCTCTGGAATAGTCGTCTTGACCAGGGTACCCGCCGTACCGCCGGCGCCAGCTAGCGATGTTCCCGTCCCATCGAAGATATCGGTATTGCCGTCACCCGGGCCTGGAGGAGCAAAATTGGGGTGATTGAGAATGTTAAACATTTCCACGCGGAACTGTACATTGAAGTTCTCTGAGATTCTCTTGATCTGGTTGTTTTTAAATACGGAGAAGTCCAGGTTTGTAATGCCCGGGCCGATCAGGATATTCCGACCGGAATTGCCACGAAGATTGAAGCAAGCCAAGGGCGAAAGTGGTGCCGCAATCGAGCCTCCCAAGCTTGGCGGGGCTGGGTCGCAATTCGCAGCCCAGGCAGCATTATCGGCGGCAGTCGGAATCGCGAAGCATTCGGTCTTGATGTAGTTTTCGGGATGGCCCGGATTTGTCAATGTGTTGCAACCTGCTCCGCCAAGCCGGTTTGGATATGCAAAATCGTCGCTACTAAGTGTGTTCGCCGGGTCGCTCCCAGTCCCCCATGTCGAAGTGAAAGGCACGCCGTCGCTCACGGTGAAGATCATTCCAAGTTCCCATCCATCCGCCAGCCAACGTCCGGGACCGGAGAACGATTTCGGCGCCGGGACATCCCAGGTGCCGTTCAGAACGAGTGTACGCCCGACGTTGTAATCGGAGAGGCCGCGGGTCAATGACATATCGAACCAATTCAAACTGGAAATAGAATTCCCGAACGCGTCGCCGGCTACAGTCGCCGAGCTGGTGTCCATACTCTTGCCCCAAGTAAAAGTCCCCTGTGCCTGAAAACCGTGGCTCATGCGTTTGGCCAACTGCACTTCGAGGGCATTGTAGTAGGAGCGTCCTTGATAGAACATTCCACGCACCGAACCAAACGCTGGGTTGATTGGATTGGGTGGGGCACATTGCGATGGGTCGGAACCGTTGGGATCCAGTTGATCGCATTGTCCCGGAATAAAAACATTTCCGAGCACATCCACTTGCGGCCAGAGATATCCCATCGAGGTTTTTGTCGGAATAACCAGATTCGCTTCATCTACACGAAAGGGTTGATGCACCCCGCGCGACCCCACATATGCGACCATGGCTGCCAAATTCGGGCTAATTTGGTACTGGAGATTGAGATTCCACTGTGTGACGTAATTGCGCTTTGGCTTGGGTTCGACATATGTGGAACGCAATTTATTCGCACTGATAAGACAGGGCGTAACGACGAAAAACGTAAGAGTCGTGCCAGGCGGACAGCTTGGATCAGGGGCGGCCGATGCGCTTATTGACGTATATTGGAAAAAGGGAGCAGCCTGCGTCGTCAAAAGTGTAAATTGGTAAGGAAGAGGAAGCACATCGAATAACCCCGCTCCCCCGCGCACGGCCAATTTCCCGTTATTGAGTGGGTCCCATGCAAAACCTATGCGGGGCTCAAAGTTATGAAGCGTCGGGTTGGAGAAGAAAGGCCCGGTGCCGGAACAACCAGTCGCGGTCACACCGCAGACGGCCTGCGCAGCGTCGAGGGTAGGAAGGTTTGCAATCTTTCCGTGAATTTCTGTTGGCACGGTCGTCATCTCATAGCGCAGACCCAGGTTGACCGTTAAGTTAGGCCGCCAACGCCAGTCGTCCTGAACGTAGATGCCGAAAAGGGTTTGCCTTAGGTCGCGTGGGGTGAGTGAGCTGGCGATGCCGCCCGCGAATTTGGCGGGAACGTTTGTTAGGAAGTTCTGCAAGTTGTCGAATGTCCAGACACCATTCGGATCGCTAAGAGCATTGGCCTGGAACAGCATGCGCTCAATAGCTACCCCGAACTTGATGGAATGTGTGCCTTTGGTCCAGAAGGCATCGTCATACCACTGAAAGGAATTCCAACGATACAAGTAAGTCGGGAGTCCGCCAACACCTCCAGGCATGTCAGTAAGCCCACCCACGTGGACATACGCCGCGTCCCGGCCGGCAAACGCACCCAAAGAAGTTTGTGCTGCAACTGAGTTGATCGCGCTGACGCTCGAATTGTTGTTTACGTTTTCGTGGTTATAGCCAAAACGGACCGCGTTTAGGAAGCTTGGACTGAAGCTGTGAGTTTCCTCCACCGCAACGATCTGCCTTGAGGATAGAGATTGGAGCTGAACGTTACCGAAGGGGTCTTGGGAAGTGTATGGAGTCTTGTCAAAGAGGTATGTGCCAAATAAGCTGTCGTTGTCCGAGAACTTGTGGTCCACCCTTGAAGTGACGAAATTTTCGGTAACGACCTGCTGCGAATTAAACACAACAGGACAGACGTCATCCACGCAACTGCTAGGCGGCGTGGGATAAAGCGCGAGGTAGGCCGTGGCGGTTGGGTCCACTGTGATGTTCCCGGTCGTGAGAATTCCGTTGCGGGCATTTTGCGATGGCACATGATCTACATTGGGGATGCCCTTCGATTGCCGGACGCCTTCGTAGTCAGCAAAGAAAAATGTGCGATCCTTGATGATCGGCCCACCGATGGAGCCGCCGAACTGGTTCTTCTTGAAAGAATTTTTTGGGAGCGTAGGATCCTCAAAAAAATTCTTCGCGTCCAGCGCGCTGTTGCGCAAAAACTCATAAGCACTTCCGTGAAATGCATCGGTCCCCGACCGTGTAATGGCATTGACCACACCCCCGGAAGTTTTACCGTACTCGGCCGAATAGTTGCTCGTGAGGACCGAGAACTCCTGTATGGCGTCTACCCCGAGGTCCCCGCCGAGAACGCTTCCGGGCGCCCCATTGGCGTAATCGTTCAAGCTAATGCCGTCCAGACGATAATTATTCTGCTGCGGGCGGGCGCCGGAGATGGTCAACTGCTGCCCGAAACCGCGATTGCCGCGATCGGCACCCGTCGAGAAGTCTGGCTGGGTGTGGATCGTGTCCACGCCGGGTTGCAGGGCTGCCAAATCCGTCCAACTCCGCCCGTTCAGAGGTAGCTCTCGGACGGTCGTCGCACTAACCGTGGCACTGATATCTGAACTGGTCAACTGGACGGTGGGAGCTTCGGTGGTTACTTCGACCCTGTTCGAAACTGAGCCGACCTGCAGGGTCATGCTGTACACGGGTTCCGACCCCACGTTAATGGTAATGCCTGTCTTGACCCCGGTGTTGAATCCAGTAGCCGAAACTGCGACTTCATAGACACCCGGCAGGAGGTTCGCCGCGGAATAAAATCCCTCCGCGTTGGTTTCGACCGTTCTGGTGACCCCTGTAGCAGAGTTCTTAATTAGAACTTGGGCGTTAGGGACAGCGGCGCCGGAAGGGTCCGTAATGGTGCCGGATAACGTTCCTCCAGCTACCTGCGCGCGTAAGGAGAGCGAAAAAAACAGACAAAACCCAATGACCCAGGTAAAAAGCGCGAGCTTACTCATCTTCGAAATCATGGCAATGCACCCCACCTAATTCGTATTTTTAGGATCCGACAAATGCATTGGGCAAACCGTATGCCATGCGCGTTATTCAAGTCAAGCTCGAATCGTCATCGTGAATCAACAAGAGGGTTGTGTATCTCAGAATCATGGTGATTGAATGAGGAAAAACCGCTAGCATTGGCGCATTACAGTTCCAATCTCCAGTTTCGATAGTTCAGGGCCAATGACAAGAATTACTCCAACCAGTCGCGGACGGTCGATGAAGGGGGAACGGTGGATGCGATCAAGCGGCAAAATCCTGGCATTGATGAGCTTGATCGTTTTCTTCGGTTTGGACTGCTACGCCGCGACGATCACCGGGACTGTAAAAGGAGTAGATGGCGCGCCGTTTCAAGGGGCATTCGTCGAGGCGCAAAATTCAAAAACCAAGATAACAGTCATTGTGTTGTCGGATAGACAGGGGCGGTACCGGATTCCCGATCTTGCGGCGGGGGACTATCGCGTGCAGATCAGGGCCGTGGGCTACCGTGCGGATCCTCGTTCTGGCGTGACTCTCACGGCTGACCAAAACGCTTCGTTCGATTTTGCATTGCAAATGGGCATGGTGCGCTGGAATGAAATTTCCCAGAACCAGGCGGCGCAACTCTGGCCGCCGGCAAAAGGGAAGGATCTGATTTTCACCCACTGCAACATCTGCCATCAATTTCAAAGCCGCATCGCCTCCGTCAGGCGTGACCTGGACGGCTGGAAAGACCGTGTCGCGTTCATGCGGGAGACCATGCACTTCAGCATCTTTCTCGGTCCGAATTTTAGCGATCAAGATGCCGAAGAGGTAGCGACTTATTTGAATAGTCTGTTCGGCCCGGATTCGGTGTTGCCGAAATCTCCGGCGGAAATGCCCGAGTATCAGAAAACGGTGCGGCCCTTCAGCAGCGAAGCCATGAACATTGTATACGTTGAGTACGACATGCCGGCGCCGAGCCGGATGCCCTTCAGCGCTGCTCCTGATAAAAATGGTTTTCTGTGGATACCCGATTTTGGCTTGGCAAACAAAATCACGCGGCTCGATCCGAAAACCGGTGAGATGAAGGATTTCCCGATTCCATCTACTGGAACTGGCGGGGTTCATTCGGCCGTGCCCGCAGCGGACGGATCGGTTTGGATCGCCGAGCAAGGATCGAACAGGATTGGCAGGTGGGATCCCGCGACGCAACAGATCACCGAATATCAGGATGCATATCTACCCGGCAAAGAGGGAATCGAGGACGGAGGATCGAAGCACACGGTGCGGATCGATCCGACCGGAAAGGTGTGGACCAGCGGCGTCCCGCTGACGCGCTACGATCCCGAGACCGCGAAATTTGACCGCTTCATCGAAGGCGAGTACGCCTATGACGTGAAGCCGGATAAGAATGGCGGCGCCTGGTTTACGAGCCCTCTGGTCAGCAAGATTGGAAAAGTGGATGGAAAAACGTTGAAGGTTTCCCAGTGGAGTCTTCCGACTCCAAACGCTTATCCGAGGCGCATGGAAATAGGGTCTGACGGGATGATTTACTCCGGTGAATATAGCGGCGGGAAAATGGCGCGGTTCGACCCGAAGTCGCAAACCTTCAAGGAATTTCCCTTGCCGGGTCCGGATCCTAGTCCGTACGGTCTGGGTTTTGATTCTGATGGTTATCTTTGGTATGACTCGCACAATATGGGCCTGATTGGACGATTCGATCCAAGGACTGGAAGCGTAATCGAGTATCCATTTCCTCATCCCGAGCCAGCCATACGGGAATTCTTCCGCGATGCTCAAGGGCGGATGTGGTATGGCACGTCGCCCAACAATAAGGTTGGGTATTTCTATTTGGCGGGGAAGTAAGAAAGCATTGCAATTCGTAAACGAGAATCAGGAGAAAGAGGTGCGTGCTATTTCCGATTGCTTTTGTGCCCGGCTTCTCGACTGACGCCTATGACGTAATCGGCCTTCACGCGGCGGCAGTTGGTAACAGTACCGGAAGCCTGTTCGCTACCCCATTTCACCATGATGTGAGACCCGACGCGGATCGGATTTTTCAATCGGATGCTCGCGCCGCTGTCCGATCTGTCTTCGAGCTTCGCAGGTGCTACGCGGGGAGTCCCGTCTTCATCGCTCCATAGGACATCGACCCGCGCCATCAGAGGAATCCGCAGTTCCGCCCGTTTTTCGCTCATGCTCTTTCTATCGGCAAAAAATTAGACAAGTCCAATCCCTTTTCCTGATTACTCTGCGCGTTCGCTGCTCAAATTTTCTTGAACCTGACGGAAAAGCTCAACACAGAGGACTCGAAGAAAACGTGAGGTCACAGAGAAGACCTCCACCCCGCTGGGTTCGCGGACTTGTCGTTGTATACTCGCGCCTGGCGCCCATGAAACGATTTGAAGATCCACGGCTCGAAAAATAAATACCCGGAAGGATCCACGTGAGAATTGACGTCCACGCGCATTATTTTCCACTGGAATACATCGATCGTTTGGACCTCTACGGCGGAAGTCACGTCACCGGTTTAATCCGGATGATGAGACTGGATTCCGCCGATTTCGGCGGGCTCGAAGACCACTTCCGCAACATGGACCGTTCAAAAGTGGACATGCAGGTTCTCTCCATCTCCGGCCAGCTTCCGTACTTCGCGAAGGAAAACGATGCGGTGGATGCAGCGAGACTCGGCAACGATATCTACGCGCGCATCGTCCGCGAATATCCAAAGCGCTTCGCGGCGCTCGCCTGCATTCCGCTGCCGCACGTGCGTGCCGCGATCGAGGAAACGCGGCGGGTGCTCGATGAACTCGGGATGGTAGGAGTTACGGCGGGCACGGTGGTCCTCGGAAAAAGCATCGCCGATTCGGCCTTCGACGGATTTTTCGCGGAACTCAATCGCAGGAAAGCCGTGCTCTTCATTCACCCGACCGGCGGCGGCCTTGGATCGCAACTAATCGAGTCCAGCAAGCTCATCTGGCCCGTGGGCGCGCCGCTTGAAGACACGGTGTGCATGCTGCAATTCATGCAGGCGAATTTTCCGAGCCGCTTTCCGGACATCAAGATCATTCTCCCGCACCTCGGCGGGTTCGCTCCATTCCTCGCGACGCGGCTTGATCAATTGCAGGATCATTTCCTGCCGGACTCAGCCATGGCGCCCAGCGTCCAGGCAAAATATTTCTGGTATGACACTGTGAATGGCAATCCGGCGGCGTTGCGTTGCACGAAAGAAACACTGGGCGCAGATCACCTCTTGTTCGGAACGGATTATCCATTCTGGCGCGATGACGCTTTCAAGCTGTGTGTCGATTACATCGGCGAAAGCGGGCTATCGGCGGTTGAAGTGGACAATATTTTCAGCGGAAACGCGCAAATTTTACTGAGGCTGTGAGAACGAAACCTCTATCCCAGGTCGCCGATCAGCCATTCGGCGGCGCTAAGAATGCAAAGGGCGTCCGCTGCCGCGGACGCCCTTTGAACAATGACCAATCCGTTGGCGCGTACCTCTCAGAAATAGACTTTTGTGGCCAGTTGAAGCCTCCTTTGCGGCAAAGCTTTTGTTACGGAGCCAAAATTCGATGAACCGATGTCCGTTATGACTCCATCCGGATCAAACTGCACGTGGTTAAATACATTGTAAAATTCGATCCTCAACTCGACTCGGGCGCGTTCGTTCACTTTTGTGTCCTTATAGAGTTGGAAATCCCAATTGTTCAGCCCCGGGCCTCTGAGTACGTCACGAGGTGCATTACCGTATGCAGCGACGCTCGTAGGCGCAACCCCGCTTCCCGAGCAGCCAGCGGCAGCGGCTTCACACGCAACTGGCGCGAATGCGCTAGGATCAAACCACTGGCCTGTCGTCCGAGGATTTAGATTATGGATGGCTGCGACTTGGTTGGGCCCATCCCAGCAGCCGAAATCCCCGCCTCCGTTGCAGCCTCCAGACGGAGCAGCCGAGTCAATCACGTCCAGAGGGAATCCCGTTTGGAACGTCGTGATTCCGGCGACTGTCCAGCCTGTAGTTGCTCGAGATAGAAATGCGCCACGATGGAGCCCCGGAATTTGGTAGAAATAGCTGATCACGAGCCGGTGCCGGGCATCGTAGCTTGAACTGGCGATATCGCACTTGGGGAAGCAGTAGGGATTCGAAGTGCGTAACGTGCTAAAGCCCCCGGATTGTCCGCCGAAAGAAGAGAAAGCACTGTTCTCGAAACCCGACGTGCTGTCGATCGAATGCGCATAGGTGTAGGCGAGGAATCGCCCTGGAGGATGAGGTGCAACTCGGACCGTACGCCGTGCTGGTCACGGGAGACCACACCCAAATCGATGGAACCTATCGGTTTGGCCCCAGCAAACTCGCGCCGATTCGCATTTGCCAAGGATCATGGGTCGCAGCCCACGCGACAGTTACGAAGGGGGTCGTCATCGGGCGGGGCGCTCTGCTTGCCGCCAATTCCGTGGCCACGCGCGACATCCCGCCCTTTGCGATGGCAGCCGGAGTCCCTGCGCGCGCCATCCACAAAGGTTCTCGGATCGAGGTTGTCCGCTAAAAAGGATGAGGAAAAAGTAAGCTATTTTGTCATTCCGAACGAAGTGAGGAATCTCTCTGGGTTCTAACGTCAACATAATGAGAGATTCCTCGGCACGCAGCGTGCCTCGGAATGACAAGAATTTGAGTTTTTCTGCAGCCTGTAAAGCCACGCGCCGCGCGCGGCGTTGTGAAAACCAATCATTATGTATATGACATTGACACTTTGGTTTGAGATCTGCGTGGCAATTGTGACTGTGCTCGCGCTCCTTTGGACGAAACCCGAGTACGGACTGTTCCTTTACGCCCTTGCGCTCGGATTTCCCGATCTCGCTCTTCCTCTGGGCACGACGATCAACATTCGTCTCGACGACATTTTGATCCTGATTTTTTTGGCGCGCACAATTCTGTGGGTGCCGGCCCCGCCTTCACCGAGGCAGAAAAACATATTCATAGGGCAAACACTCTTTCTTGTGGCCTGCTTATTGTCAATCCTTGTGGAGACCGCGCGAGGCACGCCTCCCGCCGGGTATGAAACAGTCAAGATGACAGGTTGCGCCGTCATTTTTCTGGTTCTCCCTCGCCTGGTGCAATCGAAAAGACGGCTTCGGTTTTTCGTCGCCGGATTGATGTGCGCAGGGGTGGCCCTGGCGATTCAAGTTCATCAGCATCTGGGCGGAAGTTCATCCAACGACTTTGCGAATTTTCAGGAATTGAAAAGTGCCGCCACATTCACTACCTGGAACCCGAATACGATTGGCCAGGCCGCGATTTTGCTGGTTTTTGGCGCCGGCCTGGGTGGGATTGTTTTTTCAAAAACATTGACACACAGAATCCTCTGGCCGTGCCTGGCAATGGGATTTGCGCTCGTGCCCGCTTCGGTGTTTGTGCGCGGGTCAAGCCTTAGCGTTGCGGTAGCGTTCATTTTGTTCCTTTACTTGGTTCGCGGCTGGAAGTGGGCACTGGTATTTACTGCAATTTCCGTCCTAGCCATCCTATTTCTGCATTCGCAGAACGGCCGGCTGATGAAAGATGCCGCCAACGTGAATCTGACAACAGGCGAAGGGTTCAGCGACCGGTTCGCCCGCTGGGATATGGCCTATCGAGCCATCCAAACGGAACCATTCCTGGGCCAGGGATTTGGACAGGAATTGAACTATTTGAATCTCATCGGAAGCGAGGGCCGCGCGCACAATGCGTACCTGACCGTCTGGCTTGAATTGGGCCTCGGCGGCCTTCTCCTGTTTCTAGCTGCAATTTCCCAATTTGTGCGCGCGGGATGGTCTCTCTACGGGGAACCGCGATTTCAGTTTCAGGGAGCTTTGATTCTGGCGCTGATCTTTGCGTTAAGTCTCGATAGTCTAGGCTTGTCCACTCTCTATTGGGAAAAACTTCCGACCATCGCGCTTTCCCTCGCGGCGGCGGTCGTCGGCATGTGCGAAAGACTTGAACCGGGAATTCCGGTCAATTCAGTTCGCAATCTGCCGTGCAAGCCAATCGCGCAATATTCATAGGGCATCTCTTTTTCCGAACAGCCTGCCCATTTTGAACACGCCTCGGCCTTCGGGTAAGGAACCCTCCGTGTCGCAAGAAGCAGCGATTTATGTTTCAGTGATTGTCCCTTGCCGGAATGAGATCCGTCACATCCGCTCGTTTCTCGATTCCGTTTTCAGTCAGGAACTCGGACAGATCAAGATGGAAGTTCTGATCGCCGATGGCCAGAGCGATGATGGAACGCGGCTGGTCCTCCATGAATTTGAGAGGATATTTGCGTCCCTCCGGGTCATCGAAAATCCCGAGAAGATCGCCTCCACGGGACTAAATCGGGCGATCCGCGAAGCGGAGGGAGAAATAATCATTCGAATGGACGCGCACACTCAATACGCGCCCAACTACGTTCGCACTTGCGTTGAAGTGCTCAATGAAACCAGAGCAGACAATGTGGGAGGCCCTGCTTTGACACGCGCGGACGGGTATATCGCGCGCGCCATCGCCTTCGCCTTTCACACCCCATTTGCCAGCGGTGGCGCCAAATTTCGCAATCCCCGATACGAAGGCCCAACCGACACCGTCCCCTACGGCTGTTGGCGCAAGTCCACGCTCGAACAAATCGGCATGTTTGACGAAACACAAATCAGAGGCCAGGACTACGAATTGAACCGGCGACTAGTCTCCACCGGAGGATTAATTTGGCAGTCGCCCAAAATTATTTCCTGGTATCGGCCCAGAGCTAACTTATCCGAGTTGGCGTGGCAATACCTCCAGTACGGTTTCTGGAAAGTCGCCGCAATTCGAAGGCATCGCTGGCTCGCATGCTGGCGGAATCTCGTGCCGGGTTCGTGCCTGCTCGCCGGGATCATTTTGCCGCTTTGCGCCGCGGCGGCTAACTTCGGCGGATTGCTGTGGTGGCGAAACATATTCCTCGCGGACTGGTTTGCGCTAATTATCTTGTATCTCACGGGCTCGTTCGCGTCGGCATTTTTAATTGCGAAGCGAAAAGGTTGGAGATACCTGCCCTGCATGCCCGTGGTTTTTGCCGTCTATCATTTGTCGTATGCGCTCGGATTTATTCTGGCGCTCCTGGTGCGTCCCGCGGCCGTGGAACGCCGCCCGAACGCAATACGGAGAGTTTTTACGGCAATCACCAGGTAGTTTTTCCAGTTTTTCAATTCCATCCATTTCACCGGCACCACACAAGAAAAATAAAATTCTACCGGACGGAGGATATTCCCGTGGCCCAGCGCGAATATCAGCGAACCGTTCCCTTGTTGTTTGAACCGAAAATCGCCGGCAATGATTCCGGCGTTTTTGCCGATGCTCCGACTGAAATTGCGGGGGGAAGCTGGCATGGCAGAGGCCATTCGTGGCCAGGGATGGAAGATGCCATCTCACGTCCCGCACCTTCGCGGACCGCAACCTCTATTCAACATTATCTGCGACGCACGTTTGACGCGGGTTGCGCCGCAACTGGAATCGCGTTGCTAGCCCCAGTCTTCGCGATGATCGCCCTGGCGATCAAGCTGGACGATGGCGGTCCGATTTTTTATTCGCAGGTCCGTGTGGGGATGGGGCTTCGGAGATTTCGTCTCTTCAAATTCAGAAGCATGCTTTCCAACACCGCCGGGGGCAGCCTGTTGACCGCGCCCGAGGACGCGCGCATCACGCGAGTCGGGCGCGTCCTGCGGAGATGCAAGCTGGATGAACTTCCGCAGCTCGTCAACGTATTGAAGGGTGACATGCAATTAGTGGGCGTGCGCCCGCAGGTGGAAATGTTCGTGGAGTTTTACCGCGACGAGTACGAAGAGCTTTTGCAGTCTCGCCCCGGAATTACCGATGTGTCCTCGCTGATCTTTCGAGATGAAGCAAAGTTTTTCCTGAAGGATTCCATGGAAAAGCAATATGTCACAAGAATTCTGCCCATCAAACTCGAGATGTCGCTGAAGTATGCGAGGACGCGCACTTTCTTTTCGGATCTTGAAATTTTAATCCGGACCGTCCTGGGCCTTCCCTGTCCGCACACCGCATGGGAGGGAACAGAATTCGATCCCGCCACGCAAACGCTTCCCAATTTTATTTCCAAACATGTCTCGTGAAATTTCCTGCGTGCCAAAAAAAGTTTTCAGCGCGCGTTGCATTCGCGCAAATTGCCATTCCTATCTTCGATCCTCGCAATGTCCCGCTTCAGTGTAATGGAATCTGATCCGATCCATCAAAACGATGAATTGGACAAGATTCCGCGTCCCCGCTAATCTCACCCCCGAGCAGATAGCAATCCTGACCACCCCGGGGCCGAATGCACACCCACATTCGGCCCTCCTCCCTCCCAAGTTCCAGCTTGTTCCATATGAATAAATCCTTTATTGTTTTATAGTTAGAGCTTGCGAAATCAGGGCCTTTCCCGGCGTTATCCTGATTTAATAATCACAGTCACAAACTTTTCATCCAAAGGCGGGTATCGAACCTGCGATAATCTTCTGGTTGGCTTCCGCCGGTTTGCTTCAGAGAACGGCAGTTACCAGGAAGAAGGGAATCATGCTCAGAGGTAAAACCTCCATCCCTACGACGGTGAAGTGTCCCGGATGCGGCGCGGCCATTGCGCGTGCGGCGCTCGAAGCGAATCTCTACATCTGTCCGGAATGCAATCATTACGTGACAATGCCTTCGCGCGCGCGAATTGCGTTGCTCGCCGATGAAGGGACTTTTCGCGAATTGGATCGCGAACTCGTGTCGGTCGATCCGCTCGGGTTTGCGGATCACAAATCCTATCGCGTTCGCCTGCAGGACGCCCGGCGGGAGACAGGAGTTCGCGAGGCTGTCACCGCTGGATTTTGCCGAATTTTGGGCCACCAAGCGGTCCTAGTGGTTTTTGATTTCGCGTTTTTGGGCGGTACGATGGGTTCCGTCGTCGGTGAAAAAATTGCTCATGCCTTTGAGGAAGCGATGCAACGCCGAATCCCGCTCGTCAGTGTCGCGGCCAGCGGCGGCGCTCGCGTGCAGGAGGGCATGTTCTCCCTGATGCAAATGGCCAAAGTTGCCGCCGCCGCTTCTGTGCATGACCGTCAGGGGCTTGCTTTTATTTCCATTTTAACCGACCCGACATTTGGGGGTGTCACGGCTAGTTTCGCGTCCCTTGGAGACATTCTGATCGCCGAGCCGGGCGCGCAAATCGGATTTGTGGGGCCTCGAGTGATCGAACAGACCACGGGCGTTGCACCGCCAAAGGATTCGCACCGCGCCGATACGCTCCTCAAGGCGGGATTAATCGACCTGGTAATCGGGCGGCGCGAATTGAAGGCGATCACTGGGTATCTCATCGGCCATCTGAAGCGGAACAAGGCGATGGACCCAGACAGCAGGGAATTGCCCCCAGCCATCAAATCCAAGCACATGACTGCCTGGCAAAAGGTCAGCCTGGCGAGACATACAGGACGCCCCACGGCAAAGTATTACATCGCGCACATGGCTTCCCGCTTCCTGGAACTCCACGGCGACCGCTGGAGCGGCGACGACCCCGCCATTATCGGCGGGATTGCCGAACTGAACGGCGACACCGTAATCATGATTGGACAAGAGCGCGGCGCCACTCCCGAGGAAAAGGCCGCATCGCACGACGGTAAGGCCTATTCCGAAGGCTACCGCAAGTCGCTGCGTTTGATGCGGCTCGCTTCCAAGTTCAAAGTACCGGTCATCACCCTGGTCGATTGCCCAAACGCCCAATCGAGCTATGAAGCTGAACATCATGGCATCGCCTTCTCGCTTGCCCGTAACCTTGCGACGATGGCTAACTTGCCTACGCCCATAGTTTCCGCGATTATCGGGGAAGGCGGCAGCGGTGGCGCGCTCGCCTTGGGAGTCGCCGACTGCGTTTTGATGCTGGAGCACGCGATTTATTCCGTAATTTCTCCAGAGGGCGCGGCCGCGATTCTTTATCGGGATGCAGGCAAAGCAGAAGCCGTTTCCGGCGTTCTGAAACTCACGGCGCAAGATCTGTTTGCCTTGGGTATCATCGATGCCGTAGTGCCGGAGTCCGAAGGCGGGGCGCATCTCGATCCCGCCGCCGCGGCGGAGACTCTCAAGAGCCATCTGCTCGCCGCGCTCCGCCCACTTACCGGACTTCCGATGCGCCAGCTTCTGGATAGTCGGTACAAAAAATTTCGCCACATCGGGCAGGAAGGCAAATACTGGAGGGAGCGAGTCCGGAGCGGCTTCAGTGACGTTTTCGGCTTGCTGGCCTACGCCGTATCCAAAATGGAAAAATCCAACCGGAAACCAAAGGCGGCCGACGGTCCATCGCGTCACAGATCGGAAAAGGCCAGGCCATCACTCTCGGCAGGCCCGAAACGGGCGGAGCGGGAATAGCCGGCTTTCGCGGGTGCACGGTTCTGCGGCACCGGCTAACCAAGTTGGAGGAGCTCAGGGATGAAAGCACTCGTTAAGAGCCGCGACGCGAAGGGTCTATGGCTCGAAAATGTTCCCGAGCCTGAGCCCGGAATCAACGACGTCAAGATTCGCGTCCTTACGACGGGAATATGCGGCACCGACCTGCACATCTACGACTGGAACGACTGGGCGCGATCCACCATTCATGTGCCGCTGGTCATCGGGCATGAATTCTGCGGAGAGATCGTCGAGGTCGGATCTAATGTTGCGGATCTTCGTCCCGGCGATCTCGTCAGTGGAGAAGGGCATGTGGTATGCGGACGGTGCCGCAATTGCCTTGCCGGACGGCGTCACCTGTGCGCATACACTCAAGGCGTGGGAGTGAACCGCGCCGGTGCGTTCGCCGAGTACGTGGTTCTGCCCATGATGAATGTGTGGAAGCACACGCGCCCTATCGCGCGGGAAATCGCGGCGATCTTCGATCCTTTCGGAAATGCGGTTCATACGGCGCTTTCGTTTCCCGTGCTGGGCGAGGATGTTCTCGTCACAGGCGCCGGCCCAATCGGAATCATGGCTGCGGTAGTCGCCCGATTTTCCGGGGCCCGCCATGTGGTCATCACCGATGTGAATCCGAGCCGCCTCAAACTTGCGGAAAAAGCGGGAATCCCGATCACAGTGGATTCGCGAACGGTGCGCCTGCAAGAAGTTCAGAAACGTCTTGAGATGCGGGAAGGTTTCGATGTTGGCCTGGAGATGTCCGGCTCGCCGGAGGCATTCCGCGAAATGCTGAGCAATATGTGCCACGGCGGCAAAATCGCCATGCTGGGCATCCCCTCGGGCGAAGTCGCCATCGATTGGAGCCGCGTCATTTTTAACATGCTTACCATCAAGGGCATTTATGGCCGCGAGATGTTCGAGACCTGGTACAAGATGACCGTCATGATCGAGTCCGGCCTGGACATTTCCCCGATCATCACGCACCGCTTTTGCTGGCACGACTATGAAAAGGGCTTTGAAGCCATGCGCACCGGGGAGGCGGGGAAGGTTATCCTGGATTGGACTAATGTGGCCACCTGAAATCGCCGTTTCGTTTAAATCTCCTGTATAATATCCGGGTACAATTGTAGGTAGAGCCACGGGATGGGTCTGCCTTTCTCATTTTGGTTTGGGATTGTTTCCGAGGATGTCCCACCTTGGTTGGCGGCGTAAGTCACTTAGGCGGTTAATTTTATGATGAAAACAGGCGCGCAAATTCTCTGGGAATGTCTGGAACAACAGGGAGTTACAACAGTATTCGGCTATCCCGGCGGCGCGATCCTGCCCGCCTATGACGCGCTGAAATACAGCAACATCCATCACGTACTCGTCCGCCACGAGCAGGGCGCGGCGCATATGGCCGATGGTTACGCGCGCGCTTCCGGGCGGGTTGGTGTAGCGGTGGCCACGTCAGGACCAGGCGCCACGAACATGGTTACGGGCATTGCCACGGCCATGCTCGATTCCTCGCCCATTGTGTGCATTACGGGGCAGGTGGGAAGCAAACTGATTGGTTCGGACGCATTTCAGGAGACGGACATAACGGGTGTGACGCTCCCCGTCACCAAGCACAATTATCTGGTCACCCACGCCAGCGAGGTCGCTCAGACGATCAGCGAAGCCTTCTATGTGGCAAGGTCTGGGCGTCCAGGACCCGTGCTTGTGGACATTACCAAGGATGCGCAGCAGTCCACCTGCGAGTTCGACGGCAAACCGGTCGCGCCGCAGTTGCCGGGATACCGTCCCGACCTTTCACCGACTCCCGAGGAGTACAAGCAGGCGCTCGAAATGATCCACAATTCCAAGCGGCCGGTGATCCTGGCCGGTCACGGAATCATCTTGTCCGGCGCGATGGATGAAGTGAGAACCTTTGCCGAGAGGGCCAACATTCCCGTCGGCCTGACGCTTCTCGGACTGGGCGGTTTTCCCGCGTCTCATCCCCTAAGCCTCGGGATGATGGGCATGCACGGCGAAGCCTGGCTGAACACGACCATTCAGGAAGCCGATTTGCTCATTGCCTTCGGGATGCGTTTTGATGACCGGGTCACAGGAAACTTGAAGACCTACGCGCCGAATGCCAAGAAGATCCACGTCGAAATTGACCGCGCCGAAGTGAATAAGAACGTGAAAGTGGACGTTGCACTCGTCGGCGATTTGAAAGCCGTCCTGCGCGAACTGTTGCCAAATCTGAAATCGCAGGAACGCCACGAGTGGCTGTCCTACATCGATCGGCTGAAGGGCGACTCCTCGGTTCGCGACATTCAGAATCTGCCGGATAACGGACATCTCTACGCGGCGCACGTGATCAACGATTTGTGGCGGGAAACCCGCGGGAGCGACACCGTCATTGTTACCGATGTGGGCCAGCATCAGATGTGGGAGGCCCAATATTACAAGCATGAGAAGCCGCGCACTCTGATCACGTCAGGCGGCCTTGGCACGATGGGTTTCGCCCTTCCCGCGGCGATCGGAGTGAAGGCCGCGCGCCCGGAGGCCGATGTGTGGGTCGTGGTGGGTGACGGCGGATTCCAGATGACGATGTGCGAGCTGGCCACGATGGTTCAGGAAAAGCTGAAAGTCAACATCGCCATCATCAACAACGGCTATCTCGGGATGATTCGCCAGTGGCAAGAATTTTTCTATGATCGCAACTACGAAGCATCTCCAATCCTCAGCCCCAATTTTGTGAAGCTTGCGGACGCCTTTGGAATTCGTTCCGTCGCCGTGACGCAGCGCGCTCAGGTAGTGCCGACGGTACAAATGGCGCGCCAACACCAAGGACCAGTCTTGGTTGACTTCCAGGTGGAGCAGGAGGATTCGGTCTACCCGATGGTGGCCGCAGGGGCCTCGCTCCATGAAATGATCCGCCGGCCCAGTCCAATCGTCGAAACCGCGGCGGACGCGTGAAAAACATATGCTAAACACATTTGTCGTGCATGTGGAAAATAAACCGGGCGTGTTGACGCGGGTGGCCTCGCTGTTTCGCCGCCGCGCCTTCAATATCGATTCGCTCACCGTGGGCCGCACGGAAAGGCCGGAAGTTTCGCGCATGACGATCGTGGTCGATGCGGACCGCGACCAGGCCCTGCGCGTCGAGGCCAATCTCTACAAGCTCGTGAATGTGCTGCTGGTTGAGAACATTACCGGGAAACCTTCGATTTGCCGCGACCTGGCGATCATCAAGATATCCGCCCCGCAAAATGAACGCTCCCAGATTCTCGAGGTCGTCACTGTGTTTCGCGCGCGCGTCGTCGATTTCGACACGGATTCGCTGACGATTGAGATGACTGGAAGCGAAGAAAAGATCGACCGGCTGCTGAAGGTGTTGCGCCCCTACGGTATTTTGGAAATGGTGCGAACTGGCGTAGTAGCCATGCGGCGTGGGACGAATGCGCAGCAAGAGGCAGCGGCTGCAGTGGCAAGGGCCTCCGGCAACGGCGCGGCGACCGTGGCCGCTGACGATAACGTCTCCTACTCGGTCTGAGGTTTGGCCTTAGCCCCGGTGTGATCTCAATCTGTCTGGAAGAATTCCCGCAATACCATGCTGATCTTCTGGCGTTTGAAAAACGCACGCGGAGGGAATCCCCGCGGCGATCCCCTCCATTTGGCGTGAATGCGGGCTCCTCAAGCTATCTCTTGAATTGTCTCGACGTGGATCGTGTTGTTCGCGACGTCCACGGTTCCCGTTACTTTTACTTTCTTCCCGACAAACTCGCTGGCCTTTTCCGCATCGTCCAGCACATAGGCGAGCTTGCTCGCGCTATCGCTCAAAATGAAGTTGTCGCCGTTCTTGATGATTGTCCCAGAAAATATTTTCGCCTTTTGCGTGGATTCTTGTTGCGTTGGCGTCGATTGTAACGCTGTCGAAGCTATTGTGTGGCCAGCCGCGAAAACCAGCAAAGCGCCGGCTAGCGAAAGCATGGTCTTTTTCACAGTGCACCTCGAAGACAATCTACGGCTGGCCAAGAGGCAACATGCAAGAAGGATGCCAGAATTCGGCATTCGATAACCGATTCCTTTTGTTTACGATACAGCCGAGGCTAAAGGAAATTGAGGAGCGGTATATTTTCCTTGCAATCGGAAGATATCACCATAAATGATAGAAGCCGTCCCTCCGCGTAATATCGACAGGGATATCGAAAAGGCGTGAAATTTCCTCGGGATTCAGCAAATCATTTTTGCGGCCATCCGCCTGAATTTTCCCGTTTCTCATCAAGACCACTCGATCGATTTCCGGAATGACATCGGAAAGGTGGTGCGTCACAAGAACAATGCCGATTCCCGATTGCGCGAGTTCGCGCATGGTTTCCCGCAAGCCGTGCTGCGCGAACACGTCCAGGCTGTTGCTTGGTTCGTCAAATAAAAGTGTCCGCGGATCGTGAACCAGCGCGCGCGCAATCAGGATGCGCTTGGCTTCACCCGAGGACATCTCCGCGACGGGCCGGTCGGCGAGGTGCCGCACTCCGATTCGCTCCAACACGGCGTCGGCGCGCTCGCACTGCAAGGGTTCGACGGTTTGATGGTCAAAGATCCGCGTGCTGCTGAAAAATCCTGAGAGGACCACCTCGCGGCCGCTCGTTTCGCCCGTGACGTCTTGCATCAAGTCATTCGAGACAATGCCCAGGACCGAACGCAAGTCGAAAATGTTCCAGCGCGACTGGCCCAGGATCGTCATCGAGGAGCCTTCTCGGATCACCGGATAACACTCGCGCGTAATCGTTTTGATCAGGGTCGATTTCCCGCAGCCGTTCGGCCCCAGGATCGCCACATGTTCACCGGCATTGATCCGTAGGCTGAAGTCGTCAAGCGCGACGTTATCGCCCCGAATGACGCGCACATTTTTCAAATCCACTAGTGCCGGTCCCATGAACTCTCCAAAGCTCTCCATGATATCCAAAACGCCGCTCGCGAACACACAAGATTCGCCTCGTGGCGCCGCCATCTTGGCGGCGGTTTCCCCAACCTCGCTTGAGGCATCAAAAAGCCGCCGGCAAGATGCCGGCGCCGCGCAATCCCAAACCAGTTCACGATTGGTGCCGGCTCTCAGATGATTTGGAGATTACCTTCGGCTCGGTTAGTAAAATAGCTTTGACAGAGGTTAGATACAGTCGAGGAGTTCCTTAGTGAGGGTTGTTGCGACTCTACTGCTCGCCATTCGGATGGCGATTCTTATTTTTTCGGCGCCTCCGGTTCGAGGACAAGAGAAGGGTCCCGCAAAAACCTTGTTTGAATCGGCGAATCGCGAGCGCACGGCACACGGCCTCGGGCCATTGAAATGGAGCGCCGCGCTCGCCGTGGCAGCGCGCGAACATGCGCAGCGGATGGCCGAGCAGAATATTCTTTCGCACAAGCTTCCCGGTGAGGCGGGCATGGCCGAGCGCGCCTCCAAAGCCGGCGCACGGTTCAGCGTACTTGCTGAAAATGTTGCAGTGGGTGGCAGCGCGGAGAGCATCCACAAGCAATGGATGAATTCGCCCCCGCACCGCGCCAACCTTCTCGACCCGCAAGTCGATTCGGTGGGGATTGCGGTGGCCGAAAGCCATGGTTCTTTGTTCGTGGTAGAGGATTTCTCGCTGGCGGTGGGAAATCTTTCCGTGGAAGATCAGGAACGAATCATCGACGAGAAACTCCGCTCGCTCGGGCTGCGACTCCTAACCTATACGAGCGATGCGCGCCGCTCCTGCGCCCTGGATAACGGCTACGCCGGAAACAACGTCCCCTCCTTCGTCCTACATTACGCGACGCCCGACATCCAGAAGCTTCCCGATCTGCTCGAACAGAGAATTCGGACGGGCAAGTACCACTCCGCGGTTGTGGGCGCGTGTCCAAGCGGAGCCAAAATTGGATTTTCCAATTATCGAATCGCGGTTCTGCTTTTTGAATACTAAGGCGGCCTTCAGCTTGTCTGGGTTTGGAGTTGTGCACGAATCGTGGTTTGACTCCGGAATTCAAAAGCAGACAGGGTGAAGCCCGTCTTACTTTTCCGTCTTCTTGTCGTTATCCGAATCATCCGTATCTCCAAATTTCTGGGACCACGCACAAATGGCATTCGTCTCCTCGGGGGAAACGTTCGTGCCTTTGTGCATGACACGGTAATCGGCTGGCGGCATTTTTCCATCGCGGATAAGTTTGCAGGTCAAGCCTAAGTGTTCCTTTCCTTCCTTTTCATTGACTTGTGCTTCCCAGTCTTGAAAATTAACGTGGCTCCTCCCCGTATTTACGTCATTGATTACATACCAGGATACCGGCGCGACGTGACTGTACCAGGGCCAGACGGTGGCGCTGGAATGGCAGTCATAGCAGGACCGTTTCAGAACGGCCTGAACATCGGGGGGCACCGGCACATGTGCTTCGAGACTGCGTGATGGGGTCACCGGGGGATTCGTCCGGCTGGGTTGAATGAACTGAATGATGATCAAAATTGCCACCAACCCGACGACAATCCATTTTGTGGGGACGCGTTTCATAGAAGAGTTTCTCCCTGATCGTTCTCAAATCGAAATCGCCAGCGCGATTTAGCAGCGCATATTCGGCAAGTTGGTCAAGGGGCTCCGGCTTCCCGGTCCGCACCCAACGGCAAATTCCGGGAACCTAAAATTGAACAACTCCGGTTTGGCATCCAGCACCATGCCGAGCAGGGGCAGGGCCGGGGTAATGCGCACTGTAAATTTTACTCCATGGGCCAAGTCAGCCTCTAGCGATTCCTTATCTTTTCTGCAATGGAGTCGATTTTGCCGCTGTCATCAGAATCTCCGGCTTACGCCTTTTCGCCGGATCCAAGGGGCGATTTTCTCGACGGCAGGATCAAAAATGCAAATCCCAAGTTCTGAGTCGCCGCAAATCCGGCGCGGCATCGAACAATCGCCGAAATAAATCTTGTCCGCGACGAAACTGTATTCCATTTCGATTCCAAATGCTGACGATTCGTCTTATCAACCCCTCAATCCTGATTGCTAAGAGAAAAAGTATGAATTGGACCGCGTGGTTTGCAGACCGTAAACTCCGCGCGCTGGTCAGGGTCTGTATTCATCGACCTACCCGCGGAAAAGGAGTCGTTTATTCTATGAAGAATAAGACTTTTGGGGTGTGTGCAGGCATGTTGGCACTAGGGTTGGTAGGGCTTGGGGCTCCCGCCAGCTACGCAAAGGGGCGTTTGGCTGTAAACGAAGCAGTAAGCGGGAGCGACACGGCTACTTCGGCTGGAACCAGTTCGGCGAGTGCCGCCGCGGAATCGAGCCCGGCAGACTTGCGCCAGCGCATCGACGCGCTGAAGGCGGAGTTGGCTGAGCTGAACACGCAATTGGCGGCAGAGAAGGATGAGGGGTCTGCTGCTCCGGCAGCGGATGTGCCGCAAGATCAAGGCGCTCCGCCGGCAGCGGCTCCGGCGGCAGCGCCCGCTGCGGCCGCACCGATGCCTCTGCCTACCCCCTCGATGTCAGGTCCTTTGGCGACGGGGATACCGCACGAGCTTCCCGCGGGTCCGTTTGGAAAAATCGAAGTCACCGGCGTTCTGAGCGGTATCGGTTTGTTTGGGGATCACCCCGTATTCCACGGCGATGAAGGGCACGTGGACCTCAGCAATGGCATGGTATTCATTCAAAAGACCAGCGGCGTGCTTCAATTCTACCTGCAAGGTGGCGCCTACAATTTCCCGGTGGTCGGTGTACCCTTTCTTAAGACGAACGACACGGTACACGACTTGTTTGGCCCGTTCCCTGTGGGATATGCGAAGCTGGTGAAGGGCAATTTCAATATCGAAATCGGGTCGCTGCCAACCATGATTGGGGACGAGTACTCCTTCACCTTTGAAAACATGAACGTCGAGCGTGGCCTTCTTTGGAACCAGGAACCCGTCATCAGCCGCGGTATCCAGATCAATGATACGTACAAGAAGCTCACCGTGTCGTTCAGCTGGAATGATGGTTTTTACTCGGATCGATATACATCGCTGTCGGGTTTGCTGACCTATGCCGTTAACGCTGCAAACTCGATCTCCTTCGTGGCCGGCGGAAATGCCGGGACGTACACGAGGCCGAAGTGCCCCGGCACCGTTACCTGCGCTACGCCTGCCCTTCAAAATAACTCGCAAATCTACAACCTGATTTACACGTACACGAAAGGGCCGGTGACCATCAGTCCGTACTATCAGTACACGGTTGTAAAATCGAATGACAACGTCTTCCCTACTCCCGGCGCACACACGAACGGAGGCGCCATCCTGGCCAATTACAACTTCAAACACGGAGTTTCGCTTTCCGTCCGGCCGGAATACATCAAGTCGAGCGGAAGCGTAACAACGAACGAGGCCAACTTGCTTGGGTACGGTCCCGGAACCGGCGCGTTCTCATTCACTGTGACCCCGACCTGGGTCAAGGACGCCTTCTTCCTTCGCGGGGACGTCTCGATCGTTCATGTTACCAACTTCGTCGCAGGCTCGGATTTCGCATTCGGAATCGGCGGGACCAATACCAACCAGGCACGCGGCGTGATTGAGGCCGGCTTCTTGTTCTGAGAAATGGCGGAAAAGATGGGGAAGTAATCTAAACGATGCCTGCATCCGGGCGTTTTTTAGAGAATGCCGCGCGGTGAAGCGTTCAGCGCTCCGCCGCGCGGCAATTTAGTTGCAGTGTAAAAAAATAAAACTTCACCTGATCGATTCCCCCGTAGAAAGGAAGAGCTCTTTTTGGGTATCGTCTTTAGGTTTTGTGGCGCCCGCGTCAGACAGGTGGAATTAGCAGGTACAATAGCCCTATAGTGTAGGGCGCTGCCGGGACGCAGCAAGGAATCGAATCTGCGATTCAGTCTGAGGGTACGAAAATGATGACGAAGCTCGAAGCGATTGTTCAGCCGTCCAGATTTGAAGCGGTGAAAGAGGTGCTCACGGAACTGGGAATCGGAGGCATGACCATCTCCGATGTTCGCGGGCACGGACGGCAAAAGGGGCACACCGAAGTTTATCGTGGGCGCGAGTATACGGTGGATCTCCTCCCCAAGATCAAAATTGAAATCGTCATCCCGGACAACCTGGTGGATGCCGCGATCGACGCAATTCTCCAGAGCGCGTCAACCGGAAAAATCGGCGATGGTAAAATTTTTGTATCCAAAGTGGATCAAGCGATTCGGATACGCAATCAGGAGCGTGGAGTTTCCGCGCTGTAATCCGGGCAATATCCAACCATTCGGAACTGAGGAATTGATATCGCCACTGGTTTTTGTATTCTGCAAATTTTTCTGCACAGGGCGGGCGGGGGCCTCGTAAGTCGGTCATGAAGCTCGAGAATCGCACATCCAGCTTGCAGGAATTATATGCGGAAGAATCCGCGAAAATTCAGACACGCTTTGAAGAATCCGGCGATGGCAAAGCGGCAATCCGTGACCGCTCAGCTCTAATCGATTCCGTGGTCACCGAATTGTGGAACGAAGTCGTAGCGGCGACTGGTCCGATCGAAGGTTTTTGCATCGCCGCCATGGGCGGGTACGGACGGCGCAGTTTATTTCCCTATTCGGATATCGATCTTCTCTTTCTGTATGGCAGGGAAGGCAGCGAGGAATTTCTCAGCAAGCACGCTATTGCGCCGCTTAGCCAGGCTCTCTGGGATCTGCACCTTCGCGTAAGCCCAACTACCCGAACGATCGCTGAATGCGGCAAGCTGTATCGCAACAACATCGAATTCAACATCTCACTCCTGGACTGCCGGTTCATTTGCGGCGACGAAAAACTCTACGAGCGACTCCGCAGCCGGGTCCTGCCGGGCATGGTGATTCGCGAATCCGAAACCCTAATGCAGGAACTCACGGGCCTGGCTCGCGCCCGCCACCAAAAGTATGGCCAAACGATTTTTCATCTGGAACCCAACATCAAGGACGGTCCCGGCGGCCTGCGCGATTATCAAGTAGCCTGCTGGCTTGCGCAAATTGCCGAGATGAAACGTTCCCGCGAATGGAAAGACCCTGCTCCCTTGCTGCCGGACCCACTCCGCGCGGACGCCGTGAATGCCATCGATTTCCTCGATGCCGTCCGCTGTTATCTCCACTATCGCCAGGGACGCGACCTCAACGTCCTGACCTATGAGTTGCAGTCCGAAGCGGCGGCCAAGGGCATCGGCCTTCACGGCGGGCTTTCGACGTCTGCCAACGACTGGATGAGGGCATATTTCCGGCAGGCGCGCGCCGTTTACCGTCTGACGGTCCTATTTGATGAAGTCCCGCGGGCCAAATCGATTTGGAAGCGATTGCTGGGCGCCCGCCTCTCTCCTCTTTCGACCTCGGATTTCAGTGTCATCGACGAACGAATTTCTTTGCGGAAATTAGATTCTGTGGAAGACCCCAGGTTGATGTTTCGTTTGTTTGAACTTGTTGCGCGGCACGATCTTAAGCTCACAGCCGAAGCCGAAAACGCGGTCGAGGCCGCCTTGCCGCGAATCCAGAAATGGAATTCTGCCGGGCCGGATCTGTGGGAGTATTTCCAAAAGATTCTGGTATTGCCTAGCGCGGCGTCAGCGCTGCGCGCGATGCACCGTGTCGGCCTCCTGGATTTGCTCTTCAAGGAATTTAAAGCCATCGACTCCCTTGTGATTCGCGACTACTATCACCGCTACACAGTCGATGAGCATTCGCTGGTGACCATTGAAAATCTGCACAGCCTGGTCTGGAAAAAGGGCGACTTGGACCGCAGGTTTCGCGACATTCTTTCCTCGCTTGACCATCCTGAGCTGCTCTATTTGTCCCTGTTGTTTCACGATGTCGGCAAGGGCATGCCCAACGAGAGCCACGTGGACGGCAGTCTGGAAGCGGTAGCGAGCGTCTTCGAGCGATTGCACCTCGATACCTTCGGCCGGGAGACCGTCACCTTCCTGATCGCCAACCATCTTCGCATGTCCGCCACTCTGCTGCGGCGCGACATCTTCGACCCGGAAGCAGTGCATGATTTTGCGAAAATCGTGGGAACCATCGAGCATCTCAAAATGCTGACGCTCTTTACCTACGCGGACATCAAGGCGGTGAACCCGGAAGCTCTCACCCCTTGGAAAGCGGAAATGCTGTGGCAACTCTACGCGGCAACGGAGAATTATCTGAACCGTTCGGTGGACGATCAGCGCATGTATCTTGCGGGAGAAGACGCCCAGCAACTCGAGAGACTGATTCCCGTGGGCGAGGATGCGGTCGAAGCGGATCGCTTTCGGAATTTCCTGGATGGTTTTCCCCGCAGGTACATGCTTACGCATTCGTCCACGGAAATTTCCGCTCATTATCGCATGTACCGGCGGCTGGGACACTCCGTGGCGGAAATCAGCATCACCAAGCGGGATCAATACTATGAACTCGTGCTTCTAACCAAGGATCGTCCCTCGCTTTTTACGAAAGTGGTCGGCACGATTTCGTCGTGGGGTATGAACATTCTAAAGGCCGATGCCTGCGCCAACAGGAATGGGATTGTTCTGGACGCTCTGCGTTTTTCCGACCGCTTCCAAACGCTCGATCACAATCCTTCGGAAGTCATCCGGTTGAAGCAACAACTGATCTCGGCGATCTCCGGTGAACTGGATGTTGTGGCCCTGATGAAAAGGAAATTTCAGCCCGAAAAGCGGCCTCCGAAAGTTAGCGTGGACACGCGAATTCACATCGACAACGAGTGCTCTTCGCACAGCACCGTTGTCGAAATCGTAGCGCTGGACCGCCCCGGCCTTCTGTATGACATATGTTCCACATTTGCCGAGTACAGCTTCAATATCGAAGTCGGCTTGATCGACACCGAAGGCGGCACTGCGACGGACGTTTTCTATGTGACCCAAAATGGCGCGAAGCTGACTCCCACGAGGCAGCACGAGTTACAAATCGAACTGCAGCAGCGGCTGTGAATTGCGTAAGACAGCTACTCTGGGCTGTCCGCTTCCGCTTTGTCCACGCTTAGGAAGGTGGCCCGGGTTTTGTCTCTTTACTTGGGGTGCCCTGGCCAGCTCCTTAAATGATTCGTAGGTTGTCGTTCTCGCGTCAGTCGTCCAAGGCCGCCGTGTGACGCCGTGAAACTGGATAATGCGGGCGTCTCGATCCCGTTTCTCTCAAAGATCCAGAATGACACCCGCGATTGGCTGGGAACAGCATACGAGTACGTTCCCGGGAGCGGGCCTCTCCAGCGGCTCAGGCTTATAAACAATCGATCCGCCAATCAGACCAGTCATGCAGGTATGACAG
>Ga0210401_10001346_pt1 | contig 28550 bp, 31 predicted proteins | sample IncBWH32MmetaG_FD_150866 | JGI IMG/M metagenome (GOLD analysis project Ga0210401, IMG submission 150866) | Forest soil microbial communities from Barre Woods Harvard Forest LTER site, Petersham, Massachusetts, United States - Inc-BW-H-32-M | ecosystem: Environmental > Terrestrial > Soil >...
GGGCTTGGCCTTCGACCTGGGGCGCATGTTCATCGTAAAGAACGAACTGCAGACCTTCGTCGACGCCAGCGCGATCGCCGCTTGCCGGCAGTTGGACGGGTCCCAGTTAGGTGTTCAGACCGCCCACAATACAGCCACGGCGGGGCCGCTTGGTTCCACCCGGCCTAATGGGTGGAACTTCGACGTTAACGCCATCGCCAATATCACCGACACGTACGCGACCAGTTTCACGGGAACCTACGACAATTACGCCACGGCGTCGTCCAACGCGACCAACAATTACCGTTTCATTAACGTAACCGCCAACGCAACTTTGCCGCTCTACTTCTTACCTGTCATCCCCAATCTGCCGACCTCGCAGCTCCTGCAATCTACCGCAGTGGGAGGCCAGCAGGCGCAAAACACGCTTACCGGCGGCATGCTCCCTTTCGCGCCCGACGCACACAACGCCGCGAACACCACCAATTTTGGATGGACAGTCGGCCAGTCGTACACACTCAAATGGGGCAATGGAAGCACCACCAACTGTGGCGGCGATGCGGGTTTCACCCCTCCCGGCAACCCCCCCTCCGAACACGGATTTGTAGATATCGGGGAAGGAAACAGCAATAGCAACGTCCGGACGGCGATCGAATATGGAGGCTATCCGAATGCTAACTCCAGCCCCTCCTCGCTTTCCGCGGGAACCTCACTGGGTGGCGTCCCTGGGAACCGAGGCAGTTCCATCTTCGATGCGCTCAACGCTCGAGCGGCTCAGGATAGCAATGACACATCAGCCACCTACGCCGATTACGTGGCCTCAGGCACTGGCAACAACCGCCGCCTCGTAACAGTTGCGGTCGCCGGTACGTGGAGCGGAAATGGCAACAATGCCTCTACGAGCATCGTCGGCTTCGCAAATTTCTTCCTGCTTCCCAGCTACTCGGGAACTTCCGGCCCAATCTGCGCCATCTATGTCGGACCAGCCAGCATAAACGGAAATTCATCCGGCGGCACCGATAGCACCAAGGTTTACTCAACCATGTTGTACCAATAGGTGGCAGCCATGAAAACGATCAAGAACAAATCGGAACGGGGGAACGCGCTGCTGGAGTTCGCGCTCGGCTGGTCGATCCTTTGGGCACTCTTCGCCGGGATTTATCAGTTCGGCTACAGCTTCTACGTATACAACACGGTCCTGGCATCGGTGGCCAATGCGGCCGAACTGGGATCGAAAATGACTTACGACACCGCCAGCCCATCCACCTTCACCACCGCGCTGAAGAATATGGTGGTCTACGGGAACACAACGGCTGGAACCAGTTCCATCGTGCCGGGTTTGTCCCCTTCCAATGTGACCGTTGGCGTTAATCCGCAGGGCACGATGCCCACCGACATCACGATCACCATCAATAATTTCACGATCAATGCGCTCTTTACGAATTTCACTTTTAACGGAAAGCCCCGAGCCACTGCGGTTTATATGGGGCAAATCACTTGCTCGACCTGCTAATACGCTCCAAAGGATGATTGCATGCCAGCCAAACAGAATCAAAATACGAAAACACAAGCACGCAGGAAGCGCCAGCGCGGCGCGGCGTTGTTAGAAACAGCGCTTGTATTCAGCGTTACCCTCTCAATGATTGTGTTCATTGTTAACATGGGCCAAATCCTGCTGACCCAGCAGTTTATCTCTGAGCGCGCGCGGGTCGGCGTTCGCAGCGCAGTCGTGAACAATTGGAACGCGACCGCCGTCGCGAATTACGTGGCTTACGGTACCACCACTACGCCGGCCGGAGGCACCGGAGCGTCAGGTTTAATGGGCCTCACGGCCAACGAGGTCAGGCTCACTACCTACGCGGACTCCGGCATCGGCGACGCCCGCTATCAGGTAACCGTGTCAGGTGTTCCACTCTTCAGCTGGATTCCTTACATGGCCGGAAAATATACGGCGCCGACCATCATAGTTACCGCGCCGGTTCAGAGCGGGGGCGCAACTAACTGAGCACCGCGGGGCTATTGGATTGCTCTACCTCAACTTCTGAGACTTCGATCATCTGCCGGCTTACGCTGGACTTGGACACGGCTTTGGCGGATCGCACTTCACCTTTGCAACCGAAGACGGCACTATCTCCGCGTGGACCAGCGGCTCCAGCGCCGCTCTCGAAGTGGACAACTCCGCCTCTGGTGCCGTCTATAGGGGATTAACACGTATTGAAACGAAGTCGCCAAAAAGTTCATTCGCATCCAAGAATATCGATGCCTCGCCTCGGCGGTCTTCGCCATCGATATTCTTGGGCAAAAGCTGCATGAGGGATGCGAATGAACTTTTGGCGACCTACACTGCTCAAGTTCTATTCCCGCGCCGCATGAATTCTTTGACCATACGGCCTCGAGTGCGATTTACTTCTTGCTCGGCGACGCAACGACAAGCCCCGCTAACCTACCGAGCTGCGAGTGCGCGAGATATACCGTGCCATCTTTCGTGACGACGCCGTTGCGAGCGCCCTCGTGGGTCGGCACTACTGCAACCTGGCTGAGCTTGCCGGTCGCGTCGACCCGAGCCACTGTGAGCCGCGCGTCTTTGGCGGCCCCTACGTACAACATATGAGTGGAGGGCGAGTAGTTGAGATCATCCACGCCGTCACCGGTGTCGATCGATGACAACTTCTCCCCGTTATGACCTGCATCGAAGACCTCCGCCCGCGTGCTGCAGGCAACGAACAGGTAGCCGGAATCTTGATCCACGGACAGACCATGCGGACCGTCTTCCCCACATGACGATTGCCACTTCGCTACCGTTTTGTGTGTTTTAAGATCGATCGCGGTCGTCAGGTCCTTGTCCTCGTAATTCATGTAAAGCCGGCCGCGCTTTGCATCGACTGCATAGCCTTCGGGCCGGCCTTCAAATGTCATTTTTTCTTTCTGACTCAAAGTCTGGCTGTCCAGAATACGGACAGAGTTGTCGCCTGGCGCGGTAACCCAGACTTCTTTTGTGGGCGCTACATAGAAGACGCCGTCCGGCGTAGAATCGATGTGGCCACAGGTCTTGCGCGCGAGAGTCTTTTCATCGATGGCGCATACACTGGAGTCGGCTCGGTCACCGATATACACCATGCCGTCGCCAATCGATACGCCGCTGGGCCCCTGAGTGCGTTTGCGACCTTTGACATCCAGTTCCTTTGTCGCAAAGCCGGAGATCTCACGGACGCTGCCGTTGCTGGTGTCCACCACATCGACTGAGCCAATGTTTATGGCTGGGACCCAAACATATCCCGTCTTGGGATCATAGGCGATGTAATCCATTGTGATGTTTCCCTGGCCGTGATCGGGGAGGGCCAGGATGCGAACCGTGTAATTCATGTTGTGCTCGTCGGCACCCTGCAATCTGACCGCTATTGCGCCCATGACCACTACCACGACTAGTAGGAGAGAATTTCGTCGTTCCATAGCGATAATCGTAGCACCGGTCTTCGTGCCGGTCATCGGACACTGCAGGCAGCGATGCGTCTGGCTGCCTGCAGAAAGCGCGTGGCGAAGTGTATGAAATCGCGCGTCGACAATCGGTCTTCGTTTGGAAGACGACAACTGGACCAAGCTAAAACGTAGAACGCGCCAGCCGGATGTTCCCATTCGACGTGCTGAGTTCGATTCTGGGTCCGCCGCCCCCTAGTGTGCCTTCCAGCCTGTATGGGCTCAGGCTGCCACGCACGGTAACGTCGAAATCGCTGTAAATGCGATCGTGGCCGGACGTATGTGCGCTGATGGTGGCGTTCGTTGACGGCGGGAGGTGTACAGTGATCCCGCCGTTGCTCGTCGAGGCGGTCAAATCGCCGATCGCCGGCGTCTCAAGTTCTAGATCCACGCTTCCATTCGACGTATGGGCGTGTATGCCGCCGTGAACATTCTCTGCGCGGACGCTGCCGTTCGTTGTTTCGAAACTCATACGACCTTCCACCTTTCTCACCTCGATACTCCCATTCGAGGAGTTCGCGTCAACGTTCCCGTGGACGTCGGACAGGCTAACCGAACCGTTGGATGTATGCAGCGTCATGTTGCCATCGATATTCTCTACTCGCATTGATCCGTTGGAACTGTCGATGCGCTCCAGCTCCGTCTGCCGCGGCACCCGTATAACGTATTTTGCTCCCGTATGGGCTCTATGATCCCTATCGGGACGCAGGGTCCGGATCTGGACGCCGTTGCTTTGATTCGATATATCAATACGCACCTCGTGAAGTCGCGTTTCCGAATCGGCATACTTTGTTCCGGAGACGTCCACGATATTCTGATCCCATCCGCTGATCTCAACCGAGCCGTTGAAGTTTTCCACCGAAAGCCGCCCGCCGGGGCTTTGCGCGTAACTGTAATGGAAGTCATCGTGGTACCGACTGTCAGCTGCTAGCGACAGGCAGGCCACACACAAAACCACCAACAATCGCCTCATGAGCGTTCACCTCCTGGGAATGGACGAGCGGTCTCAAGGTACGTTAGCCAGCTATTATACTCGCAGACTATGGTGGATCGTTCGCGTGTTGATGGACCAGGCATGAACGGCGATGCTGGAAGGTCCCGCAGGCTTAGCTTCCTCGAATGCATCGCTGCACTACATGTCGCCCTGGTCGGGCTCGTGCTTAAGCTTGGAGGATGGACAACTACCTGCTTTTCGCGTTTTGACGTTGGCCGACAACGAAATCGTGCTGAAGGAAATGAACAGGCGGAGACCGCCTATGATGTAGAGCTGACGAACAAGAACCGGGCGGTCGTTCAGTTGGCAACCGCCCGGTTGTTTACCCTCCGATCTTGGCTCCCATCGACGACGTCACTACGGGTTTGAACATCCTCGTAGAACATCACCAGCTTCTTGTCGCCCCACTGAACATCAAATATCGTCGGCCTATTCATGACAAACATCGAAAGCTCCAAATCTTACGACATATCGGAGTCACCGCAGAGCCTCGCGAAGCGCGAGAAATAACTCTCCATTCCGAAACTCGGCCGGAGCAACAAGAAGTGACTTGCGGTCGGGCGCAAACGAAAAACCCATGCCGATCCCTTTGGCTAGGTCCCCGAGAGGGCGAGTTTGCTCGCTGGCGAAATCGTAGAAGTAAAGGGTTTGGGGGGCTGAATCCGGCGTGAAGTAGATGCCATCGGAAACCACACTAAATGCCAACCAGCCCTTAATGGTTTCAATGACTCTTTTTTCTTCGCCACCCACAAGAGGCAGCCGGTAGACGGAATAAGGCCGCACAGTACGCCTGGCATAATACAAATATTTCCCATCGTTCGACTCAAATGCGATCATGCCTCCGTTATGCGTCACCTGAGTAGCCTCGCCGCCCTGGGCAGGTATTTTCCAAATTTCTTGCGGGCCGGTCCGATTGGAAGTGAAGTAAATTGTTTTGCCATCGCGCGACCACGTTGGGAGACGATCATCACTCGGCCCAGCGGTCAGGCGGCGCGGCTGTCCACCAGTGGACGATATCACGTAAATGTCAGCATTGCCTTGATCAGTGACATCAAATGCGATCTCTGTACCGTCCGGGGACCAACGTGGGGATCCCGATTCAACTCCGTAATGGGTGAGTTGAAGCGCGGTCGATCCATCCACCGCGCTGGTCCAAATCTCGATAGAGCCGGTTCGATCGGAGGCAAACACAATTCGGCTGCCATCAGGAGAAAACTCAGGATCAAGATCCCACCGCGGAGACGAAATCAATCGTGTAGCGTTTGTGGATTTGCCAGGCATCGGAATCCGCCAGATGTCCATATCCATGTAGCCATTCGTATAGGCAAGGAGCCGTCCATCAAAAGACACATTCAGTTGAGCGGCGAAAGCATCCGGTGCGTTAAGCCTGCGAGTCGTTGAACCGTTGGCGCTTACCTGCCACAGGAAAGCGGTAGGCCCTCGCGAAGCGTATAAAAGACGGCGACTGCCATCGATCCAAAACACACCTGTGATGTCCTGGGTGGCGCTGATTAGTTTCCATGGAGCTCCAGCCGGAAGGTAATCGTGTGTCAGCGGGACGATGTAAATGTCTCGCACCTGGGGAGACACGCCTCGGGTGAACGCGAGAAATCGCCCGTCGGGCGAAATTGCCGGTGCAGCATCATCCGAGCTTGGGGTCGGGGGATACGTAATCTGCCGCCGTTCACCGCCGAAAGGCGAAAGGCGGAAGAGCGCGATACGATCGGACGCAGACTCTCGATTTCGGACAATGAGCCATCGGCTGTCTGGCGTCCATCCGAGTTGGGGCAAATAGTGATCCGTCGGCGCACGCACGTCCCCGATATTGCGCTTCTCCCCTCCCGAGGAAGGAATGACATAAACTGACGCCGTGTTCGCAATGTAACCCTCCGAACCTCCTGCATTGCAGTGTTCAAAAGCGATCCATTTTCCATCGGGAGACCAGGCGGGATAGCACTCCGTGGCCTCATCGTACGTGAGCTGTTTCATATCGTTCCCGCCGATCATCTTCACGTACATGTCAGTGCGGACAGGGGCGTTTTGAGTCCAGACAAAGACAACCTTCTGAGCGTCCGGGGAGAACGCGGGGAAGGCTTCGATGCCTGGAAGCGAAGTCAGAGGCTTCGCAACCCAAGCGGGGTCATCCCGCGAAGCGATCGACCGTAAGACGACTCGCCAGCCGAAGGCCACAGGTATGGCAAGTATCGTCACGCACGTTATCCAGAAGTAGAAAGTTCTAACAACAGGTGTGATGCGAAGCGCCTGGATGTGACTTGCTCGTTCACCATTCGCCAGGGCGATTGGGACGAGCTCGGGCACGCGCGGTTCCACGCTCTTATCAGTTACATTCACTGCCGCCATGAATCGGTAGCCACGGCGCGGTACCGTCTCTATAAACTTTGGGGCATCAGCATCGTCCCGCAAAGCGTACCGGATCTGCCGGATCGACTTATTGATGCCACGCTCAAAATCGACGAACGTTCCATCGCTCCAGACTTGCTGCTGGATGTGCTCGCGCGAGATAAGTTGGCCCGGGTGACAGGCGAGCAATTCGAGCAATCGAAAGGCTTGTGGAGGCAGTCGCACCCGTCGACCGCACCTCAGAAGCTGGCCAGCCTCGAGGTCGAGTTCAAAAACGCCGAAATGAACCCGGGCAGCCACGGCTTACCTAGTCGAAAGGGAATCCCCATTATAGATCTCATCGGATCAGGATTCAAGGCTAGAAAGCAGAAACCAAAGGCACTTAAGTGGTCACACAGCGGGCATCTGAAAGTAAGAATCCAGCCATTTCAATTTGGTGCTAGCTACCCTATGATTCCCGCCAATAAGCAGAAGGAAAAACGACCAAGACCGATACACGCTTTTTCCTCTACCCTGGCGCAAGCAATGAAGCTAACGGCTATGGCAACAATGGCAGCGTTCCTCGCATGCGGCGTTTGGGCAACTGACCGCCAGAAGGCCGTCGTGTGCATAGAAAAAGATGAGCTAACGGAAATCGTAAACGTGGCGTCGGAGATCGCCTCCAAGATGTTCATACCTGCTCACGTTGCACTGGATTGGCATAGGGAACTACGATTCTGTCGCGAAAGTTCTGGCAGGGTAGTCATCGTCAGTTTCTCGACTCGGACCTCGACGAACTTCATGCCCGGGGCGCTAGCCTTTGCTTTGCCATATGAAGGCCAACACATCGTAGTGTTCTACGATCGCATCTACTACGCAAACCCTCAAATACGAACGGTACTTCTAGCGCATGTCATCGTCCACGAAATCGCGCATATTCTGCAAGGTATCGTTCACCACTCGGAAGAAGGAATTATGAAAGCTCGTTGGGACCGGAACGATTTTGCGGTGATGAAGCTCCAACCCCTGACATTCACGAGCACGGACCTTCGCTTGATTCGGGACGGAATGGCAAACCACCAGGTTCGCATCGGCAATTCGGTCGCCGCGCCGAATTGATGGGCCGGTCACAAAGCTTGTTTCATCTCGAAGCCGATAATATGCGATCTCGTTCCCGAGCCTAGCGCGACCGGAGAGCCAAGTAACGCTAACTAAGCGTATTCCGTTCGCTTGGTGTAGAGTGATCTGAGCCAGAAAGCCAAAACAGAAATTTTGGCGCAAGTTCTTCTCCATAGGACGTGGGTGGCGGGGAGCATGGTGGCATCTACAAATCTGTAACGAGGAGATAACGATGACGATGACAAAATGGCAAGCAGGCGCAATTCTGACTTCTCTAGTGTTTTCGGCCGGAACTTTGCTGGGACAGGTTGTTACGCCCGACTCGGGGCTAACGTTTTCTGGGCTCATCCCCATTCCGAATTGGACAACCAGCGCCGCCGGGGTCAATTTGAGCTCTTACGATGCCGTGAACCAGGTCCTTTATTACGCAGATCATGTATGGGGTGCTCGCGAGCGACACCAAAACGAATTCGGTTCTGGGCTGGGTACCGGTGCCTAACTGCACAACATCGTCGTGCCCCAGCCGCGTGCTGGTGGTACCGGACCTTCAGGCACATCCCTTTGACTAACGCGGATTTCTTCTAAGAAATGCTTCAGGTGCTTCGCGATCGCTTCGGCAGTGCTTTGATAAGCCCGCGTCATCTGCCTTACGAACGTTGTACGCCCACACAACCTCTTGAATCTTCGCGTCAACCAACTGCACGCTCGCGTTCTGTGTACCGGCCATACCAGCGCAGTACAGAAACAAGCAGGACATGATCTTCCCACCTGTGCTCTCTTCCTTCGCCTGCACGCAGCTTGAAAGCTTATACGTGGCGACATCTTCCGATTGCGTGACCACGACTGGAACGTGCTTCTTGACTATCGCTGCGGCGATGTAGGTTTCGAAACCCTGCTGTGGTTGAAGATAGGATTCGGGGCGATGCAATCTCGGCAGCGGAGCTTCGACTGCGATTGCGAGAGCCGAACCAATGAATTTGAGCATGGAGTCTCCCTTCGCAGTTTGGATCGACAAGAGAGTGGAGAAACTTTAATTGATGGGGTCTGAGCCCTCGCTTGCGGTGGCGCTATCTCCTCACGATCCACGGCAACACCAGCCAAACCAGCATATAAAAGAGGATTGGCAGGACGGCCATGACCACAATCGGCCCGAGATTGCCGGATCTTACGTTGTTCGCGTCCATAGACACGCCCACATTGGCAACCGGGTTGCCATCCGCGATGGAGTTGAAAGCACAGGTTCGGCGAAGCGGTCGTTCGCCCTGGAGTAACCGTTTGCTTCACATCGCAAGCTGAACGATGAGTGAGCCGGGTGCTCCACCCGCACGCCAGAAATCCCCGGTCGCGGATCATATCCATTCCAGTATCCAGGTCACCCGAATCACTCCCGGCATGGCCCGATCGCTGCCCGACCGACGTACACTAGATCCGGGATGTTCGAACGATTCTCACGGCCTGCCTGGCGGGTCCTGTTCGGGGCACGAGCCGAAGCCGGTCGGTTGGGATCGGACTGGATCGAGCCGGAGCACCTTCTCCTCGGCGTGCGGGCCTCTTGCTGTCGAGATAGCGGACGCATGGAATAACGTCGCTTCACGAAAGGTCGGGATGCTTTTACCGAGAGGTCGTGGCCCCGAGAAATCCGCTCCCCTTGCCAGCTTCGCTCATGCTTGGATTTGTGACCTCACAGGCAGGAGCAGGGCAACGGTAAGCAGATAGCACCAGTGTGCCCGCAGTCGCCGAGGAAAGAAACCTGGGAACATTCCCTGTAGGCGATGTTTGAAGCGTCTTCGGGCAGAATTGTGTGGCACTCTCAATCGTCTCAACGGCCCCATACGCGCGAAATGGCCAATAATGATGAGCAAAGCCCGGTCCACTCTTATTGACCGTTGCAGGAGACCCTCCCCGGAGCAGACCGGGCCATTCGTCGCCGCGTGTTTGACTCAAGAGCACAGGAAATGTTTCAAGTTCTCTGGTACTTCTCGTGAGATTACAAAAACCCGGCGATCCGGGAGAACCACCGGGTGTGTCTCGCACCAACTCTCACCGCCATTTACAATCCACGGCAAAACCACGTAGGTTCCGCGACGTAACCTCCTGCAGACACGTCGCGGCGAGGCGGGAATGATGCCGGTGACCTCGAAAAGAAGGCCGGGTTGAGCCGATTTAATCGTGTTCAGCCCATCCGGCATGCGAGTTTCCGCTCGCCCTATCGCGTACTCCACGCCGGGGCTATGATTGGGTCATGAAGTACGGCAAACCCGTCCCAGCTCTGCTGACAGCCAGTTTGTTCACCGCTGCTTTGTTCACCCAGGTACGACCACCACAATATCCGCCACCGGATATCATCCCATCCGAAGTGCTCAAGACTCGGGACGCACTACAGGTCGATACACTGCACTACGGACTCGATTTTGAAAACGACAAGATGCGGGTTCTGCGGCTCACCCTGAAGCCATCGGAGGCCGTGCCGATGCACGACGATCGAGATGCGCTCGCGGTGTGTCTGAAGGAATGCCACGTGCGCTTTGCCTCTCCCAATGGCCGCTCGGAGGATGTTCACATGGAAACCGGCGCGACGAAATGGATTTACGGGGACACGCGATCGGAGAAGAACTTGGGGACGACGCCCGTCGAGATGCTGTTCGTGGAAACCAAGAGTGCGAATGCACGGTAGTCCCGGCTCACGAGCTGCCGAACCCGTCAGGCCAAGTAATCCGTCCTACATCCTCGATCCGGCACGCATCCAGTAAATCGGAGAGATGCACAACAAAGTATCGTTGTTGCCACTTCACTTGCACAAGCGCAGTCTGAACGTTTTGCTGGATTTCGACGCTGGCAGCGGTGGGAAGCGTGGTCGTTTGGGTCGTACCAACTTGGACTGCCACGATGGGCTTGCCGAGCGTGTATGAACCGCCCATCGGGCGAAGGGCACGTGGTCTCCTTCCGGCAGATTGTTTGTGGTGAACGTAGTTCGTCGCGGATTTAGCCGCATCGGCTATCGCATTCTTGCCTGCCCGTTCTCTTCCCGTCTCGGATGCGCGGTACAACTCTTCTCGGGGCTGAATCCAATCTTTCCAGAATTCGATTAGTCCGTGCTGCAACAACTCGCGCACGTCTGCAATTTGTATGGCAATTTCAGGACACGACCCAAGATGGAACCACAGCGGCTCGCTAAGACTGGTGATCCTGCCACGGATCGCGCCGTCTTCCCTAACAAGGCGTGTAAGCAAATCACGAGCAGAGAAACTCATTTCATCGCCCGGTTGGGGCGGCGATACAAAACCGGCGTTAGATTGGGCCATAAAGCTGTCTTTTTGTCGGAGAAAGAAGCGTTAATCCCTTACACTTCTAAGGGCGGCAAACCAAGCATACCAGGAATTGGTCGATGACAGTACGATTAGCCTAGTAATCTCCCTAGCTTTCGTGTATTCTAAATTAGCCGCTCAAAGAGAACATTTTCCCTCGCCGGATAGTTTGTCTCTTTCCTCGACGGAAAAGAAGATTGGTTCGTATGCCCAACTCTTCACGCCCCGATTTGGCGAGTCCTCGGCAAATCAAAGTCCTCGTAGTTCAAAGCAATCCCGCTGACACGCTCCTGACCGTGGAAGCATTCCGCGCCGCTGGGTTGACCACCGGCCTGAGTTGCGTCACGGACGGAGAGGACGCGCTCGATTATGTCGGGCGGAAGGGGAAGTACGCTAACGTCTCCATCCCAGACTTAATCTTCTTAGACTTATCCCAACCACGGCTTTCCAGGTTGGAAGTTTTGAAAGCCATAAAATCGACCCCGGTGTTGATGCACATCCCGATCGTGGTTGCGGCGGGTTCAGATGATCCAAAGTTTATCCGAGCAGTATACGCGCTGAACGGGAACTGTTTTATTGGAAAATCTGGCGAGCTGCACGAATTCGTTCGGTTCATTGAATCGTGCTATGAATTTTGGAGCCGAGTGGTGACACTTAGTCCTCCCGCGTCCTCGGCTGGAACGTGCGGTACCTGAACAATCTTCAGTGGCCTACGGTCTGGATCGCCGCCAGCGTGCTCTCGCTGATTGTGCTCGGCGTGATTCTAGCGGCGCATTGTTAGAACGACACTGTTTGCCGTGCCCGCCGAACCAAGCGGCCCGTAGATCTGTCCTCCAACGACGTGCTTGGACTGTAGCCTGAACAACTCTCCATCACGGCCTACGATGATACTTCCTACTAGCAAGTCCCACGCTCATGTGCCACACTCGTCTGACCCCGTGCCACTTACCGACGCAGAATACGAAGACGCCTACGCAGAGGCGCTGTTGTGCTTGGCCGATGACGGCCACGCCGTAGGCCAACCCTTCATCAACGGCACCGGTGCTCGGTACTGCATGGTGGACGAACGTAAGCTCACCGATAAAAACGTTCTGGAGCTTTGGTGGGACAAGCGCATTGCGCGGAAGATCCTCCAAGGCCGTTAGGGTTGGATAAGCCCTGATTTGATCGCGTAGCGGACGATCCCAGCCGTGCCTACTACTCCCAACTTTTTCCTGATTAGCTCTCGATGGAATTCAACGGTCTTTGGGCTGATTTCCATGCGCTGAGCAATTTCTTTCGCGGTCAAATCCTCCGCGATTAACATCACGATTTCTTCTTGACGCTGCGATAGATGAGGAACACCATCGGAGGAAGGGGGAATCGGAATCCGCGCCATGAAGTCTCTCCTTTCGTCTGGAGGCGAAAGGAGGAAACCCATTCCATCACAAGCGAATCGGACTTCCGTAACCAGGCGCTCCGATGGTAACACCGATCATAGAAGCAATCCGCGCAAGAAAATGCAGAAGCCTTTGCAGCGCTACAGCCCAACTTCCCAAAGCCGTTCTCGCGGAGCCGAGGCGAGGGGCGATGATGATCGTGCTGGCCTGTACGGTATCGACCGATACCGTACGCGCCATTTGGAGTCGATGAAGTGCTGTTGCTGCCATCGCCGCCGACGCACCCGGCAGAGACGCACGTTGCGCTGGGTTCCAGAAGATCTATTCAACCGTTATAGAGCATAAGTAGGTTCAATGTTATCGTGTGGCACTGTCCGAGCCTCGCACCCTCGCACCCGACCCTGCCCATCCCGAAACGCGCGGTGATCCACGGGTAAAGCGATGGATTTTATGGTGGACCGGGTCGGATTCGACGCCGGGAAACTCGGTTCGCAGGATCGAAAACCGGGATAGCCCGGAGCGATCAAACCGAGCTTGTGGTTGTACTTTCCGGCTCACGCACAGCTTCGTGGGATGCTCACTGGGCTTGTATCATTCCTCGCCTGGGAGTAAAATGTCGTTCTACCCGATAGCAAGACCCCAAGATTGGCCTTCGCTCTTTTTCATCGAGTCGAATGAGCAGGGACGATGCCGGAACGCAGGTTCAAGTTGAAAACTTCTGTCAGGGCAATCCTGTCTGATGATCAGCAGACCATGGTTACCATCCCTGCGAACGCACTGGTGACCCCCATAGTAGGAGATGTCATCGACGAAATCGGATTTGTTCAAGTTCGGTATCGGCATGATGTTGTCATCATGTTCTCGGAAGATCTTCGAACCTGTGGCGAACGCGCCTGGGGACAATCGGCGTAGCGCCACGGAGTTGGAAAGATGAGATTTCATGAGGAAAGGAGCCACGTAACCATGTCCGAAAAGAAACCTACGAACCGAAGCGAGTACGTCGAACCGCATGAGACCGTTGTTGATCGCAGCCTGCCGTCTCATGACGATATCGCAAACCTTGCCCACGCGCTGTGGGAAGCACGCGGCGCTGGCGATGGAGGAGCCGAAGAAGATTGGCTTGAAGCAGAACGAACGCTTCAAGCGCAAAGCAAGCCGACCAGCAAGGGGCACGCGGCGTAAGCGACGCTGCGATACAACACAAAAGAGACCGACTACCGTTTCCGGCAACCAATCCCTCAGGTGAGAGTTGACACGGGAGGATGACGCCTCTGGGAAGATCAAACCAATTCGCACAAGCCATGACCAACACGTCGAAAGCGCGGTCTGGTTCGGCGTTTGACATAGTTGCCGGTATCCTCTGCAAAGTTTGAAAGAACAACGTGAATGTAATTCGGCAGGTACTTCGTTCCGAAGTGAGCCGCAATATCCGCCACGCGAAACGGAGACACGATAATCCTGTATCGGGACAATTCTTCGATTTGGCCAGGGAGTGAGTTGGTCATAGCGGCATCTTTACGGCTCCCGCGATCGGTTATCAAGATGTTTTTAGCAAGTATACTGAACACCATCGGCATTAGTGTTGTACTGGTACATCAGCGAGGTGCGACATTCGATCCGCGCTCCTGGTTCCGGCTGGCGGGCTTCGCCGGTGACACCTACCGGGTGCGGGCGGCGGTGCGATACCCGCTGAGTTAGGCTCAAATGCTGGCTACGCCGTGCAAGTGAGCCCTCAGAAACTCGTCGGCAAAACGGCAACTTGAACAGCCAGCTCTCCCTCAATGCGCGATAAGTCTCGTTCGAACCCTACCGGATTTTGGATTCGATGCTCCGGGTCACAGACGAAGCAGATTAGCCGTTTACAACCGGTCATCTGCCTGTAGCGCTCGATGTCAATGATGAGCTGATCCCCAACTTCTTTGGCTTCGAGTCCCTTTCTCGTCATCTTTACTTCGATGACAATACCTTCAATCTTGAGGAAGAAGTCCACCTTCGAAGATTTTCCGGCGTAGCTAGGGGTCCACTCCTCGGGTCTGATGTCATCGAAGAATATCTTCAGCAGACCGTGAAGCAGATCCTGAACATCGTACTCGTCGTTCAATTCGAGGGTAGTACGACCTTCGCGCCGGTCCCGCAGTCGTCGCGCAACGGTGTGAAAGCGTTTGAGAACGAGAAGAATCATGTCAAACCTTCTTGCCGCCGCATCGCGCAACATTTGCTGAAAATGCGGTGCGTTCGGATTTCCCTCCCGACTCGTGGTCTTCGTATTCTTGAAGAACCGACCAATGCTGGGCTTGGCAGCATTCTCGGAGCTGCAGTAGCTGATTGGCCGTTTCCTGGCCTTTGTGCTGGGTCGAGACGCGGGCATATAGCGCAGCCCTCATCTTGAGACCCTCCCGGAATCGCCCTGGCCGGAGCCTTGGCCAATGAGGCCCAGAAACGTGAGACTCCTTACTCCGGAGAGAAATGCGCTGCTTTCTGGGCTTGGATTTACACAGAAAGTTCTAAAAGCGTCCACGACGGGGAGCTAAAAACACTTGAGAAACTCTCGCGGTTAATCACTTAATTCACCGATGCTAAAATCGACCGGCGGCGGGAAACAGAACGCCTAATGATAGCGTCTTCCATATTGGTAATTTGCCCGTTCTAAACCTGCGGGCAGAATCTATTATCTGAGTGGCCGTTGCGGGAATGAGGGAACTTCTTGTGAAGTTTCCGAGTTGGGCATTTCGTCGAGATCCGCTGGTGATGAGGCGGCGATATGAGCGGATGGGGGGCCTCTTGACCTTTGCATAATCTGGTCATAGATTGCTTGTAGGGAGCGAATCGCAGCAGGTCGAGTCAGGCAAGATGCTAAACCAAAGTTTAGTCCTAAGGCTGATACAAGAGTGTCGTGGAGGGCTGTGAATGACGACCATGGCGACAATCACAACTCAGAATCGTCCATTCAATATCCTTCTGGCCGAAGATTCAGCCGCAGATGTCGGTATTGTCCGCATCGCGCTTCGGGATCAGAACCTCAATCACGTTCTTTATGTTGCGAGGGACGGCGAGGAAGCCATCGCGTTCATCGAGAAAGCCGATAACGATGCGAAAGCGCCGGGCCCGGACCTGTTGCTCCTCGACATGCATCTGCCCAAGTACGACGGCGAAGCCGTCTTTAAGCGGCTGAGGTCGACTGAGCATTATGCGCAGACCCCGGTGGTGGTGATGACCTCCTCCGACGCGCCACAGGATCACGACAGGGCGCAAAGACATGCGGCGCTGTTTTATTTCCGCAAGCCCTCGCGCCTTGAAGAATTCATACAGCTCGGCGTGATCGTCCGAGAGATACTGACAGGAAAAAAGCCCCTTACGATCGCGGCGGCGGCGGAACGAGGAGATGCGGCATGATCCCAACACATACGATCCGCAAGGAAGAGATACCGGTAAACGGGGCCGCTAACGGCCACGCGAAGACACCGGCCGCGGCGTCAAGCGACGCCCTGCTGCGCGAACTGCAGGCCTTGCGGCGCAGCGAGGCTGTTCTGCGCGATTTTGTAGAAACCTCGACGATCGGCCTTCACTGGGTGGGCGCCGACGGCGCCATCCTTTGGGCGAACCAGTCCGAGCTCGACCTCCTCGGCTGTACGAGGGAAGAATTTATCGGGCGGAACATCGCCGAGTTTCACGCCGACGAGGCAGTCATCAACGATATCCTTGCCCGCCTGAGCCGGGGCGAAAACCTGCGCGACTACCCGGCGCGACTGCGGCATCGCGACGGATCGATCCGCCATGTCCTCATCAATTCGAGCGCTTTGTTCGAGGACGGAAAATTCGTTCACACGCGCTGCTTTACCCGCGACATCACCGCTCTCAAGCAAGAACAGGAAGCACGGCAGGCGCAGCTTGCCGCAGAACTGGCTGACATGAAGCTGCTGCAGGATATCAGCGCGCAGCTGATCGAGCCGGGCGATGAAGACGCCCTCTGCTTGAAACTTGTTGACGCCATTGCCGCCATCATGCGGTCGGACTTCGCGACCATGCAGATGCTCTATCCTGACCGAGGACCGAAGGGCGAGCTCCGCCTCCTGGCGTCCCGAGGACTTACCCCGGAGGGCGCGAAGACCTGGGAGTGGGTGGGCGTCGATACCGGAAGCAGCTGCGGACAGGCCTTGCGCACCGGCAAGCGTGCGATCGCGCCGAATGTTGAGACCTGCGATTTCCTGGCTGGCACAGACGGGCTGATCGCATTGCTCGATGCCGGCATCCGTGCCAGCCAGTCGACGCCCCTGTTCTCACGAAGCGGCAGAATGCTGGGCATGATCTCCTCGCACTGGCGCCAACCCCATACCCCCGCGGAGCGCGACCTGCGGCTGCTGGACATCCTGGCGCGGCAAGCGGCCGACCTGATCGAGCGCAGGCAGGCCGAGCAGGTGCTGCGTGACAGTGAGGCGCGGATGGCCGCGGAACTGGCTGACACGAAGCTGTTGCAGGATATCAGCGCGCAGCTTATCGAGCAGGGTGATGAAGAAGCGCTGTACTCAAAACTTGTAGACGCTGCCGCCTCCATAACGCATTCGGACTTCGCGACAATGCAGATTCTCTATCCCGAACGTGGGCCGAAGGGCGAGCTCCGCCTTCTGGCGTCTCGCGGACTTACCCCGGAGGGAGAGAAAGTCTGGGAATGGGTGGGCTTTGAGACGGAGAGCACCTGCGGTCAGGCTCTGCGCACGGGCAAGCGCGCGATCGCGCCGAACGTCGAGACCTGTGATTACCTCGCGGGCACGGCCGGCATGGCCGCGCTGCTCGATGCCGGCATCCGCGCTGGTCAGTCGACCCCGCTCTTCTCGCGTAGCGGCCGGCTGTTGGGCATGATTTCCTCGCACTGGCGCCAACCCCACACGCCCAGCGAGCGCGACCTGCGGCTGCTGGACATCCTGGCGCGGCAGGCGGCTGACCTGGTCGAGCGCAAGCAGAGCGAACAGGCATTGTGCGAGAGCGAGCGGCGTCTGCATGAGATTATCCAGGCGATTCCCGCCGCGGTCTACACGACCGACGCCGATGGCCGCATTACCTTCTTCAACAAGGCCGCCGTGGAATTCTCGGGTCGCGTCCCGGAGCGGGGCACTGATTCGTGGTGCGTGACCTGGAAGCTTCACAATACCGACGGCACCCCACTTCCCCATGATCAATGTCCCATGGCCGTGGCGCTGAAAGAGAAAAGATCCGTATTGGGCTGCGAAGCCGTCGCCGAGAGACCGGACGGGCAGCGACGGACATTCACGCCGTTTCCGACCCCACTGTTCGACGAAGCGGGGCGCTTGACCGGCGCGGTCAATATGCTGGTCGATATTACCGAGCGCAAGCGGGCCGAAGAAACGCTCCGTGAAAGCGAGGAGCGTTTCAGGGCGATCGTCGAAACGACACCCGAATGCGTAAAGCTCGTCGCCGCCGACGGCACGCTGCTACTGATGAACGAGGCGGGGCTGGCGATGGTCGGCGCCACTGCCGCTGACGAGGTGTCGGGCAGAAGCGTTTACGATCTCATAGCGCCGGAGGACCGCGAAAGCTTCCGAACCTTTAATCAACGCGTGTGCGCCGGGGAGAAGGCCACGCTTGAATTCGACATCATCGGCTTGAAGGGCAAGCGCTGCCGCATGGAGACGCATGCTGTGCCGTTGCACCGCTCCGACGGCTCGATCATCCAGCTGGGGATTACACGGGACATCACCGAGCGCCGTAAAGCCGAAGAGACGCGTCTTCTGCTCGGCGCCATCGTCGATTCCTCGGACGACGCCATTATCAGCAAGGATCTCGGTGGACGGATTACGAGCTGGAACCAGGGGGCGGAGCGCCTTTATGGTTATACGACCGCGGAGGCCGTCGGGAAATCGATCATGATCGTGGTTCCGCCTGACCGTCAGGAGGAAGAGCGGGAGATCCTGGCGCGTCTGCAGCGCGGCGAGCGCGTGGATCACTTCGAGACAATACGCAGGCGCAAGGACGGGGCCCAGGTGGATGTTTCTCTGACCATCTCGCCGCTCAGGAATCGTCTGGGCGAGATCATCGGGGTCTCCAAGATCGCGCGCGATATCACGGCCCAAAAACGCGCGGAGGAGGCCATCCGGACGCTTAACGCGCACCTAACCGAGGATTTGACGGCGATGACGCGCATGCAGCAGTTGAGCACGCGACTGATCCAATCGGGCGGGATTCCGGAATTGCTGTCCGAGATTCTTGACGCCGGCCTGGAGATTACTGCCGCTGACATGGGAAACATACAGCTTCTCGACGACGCCGGGCGGCTGAGGATTGTAGCTCACCGCGGTTTCGACGCGGCTTTTCTGGAATTTTTCGGCGACGTGCATGACGGGGTTGCCGCCTGCGGCAGCGCCTTGCAAAAGGGAGAACGGGTCATTGTTGAAGACGTCGCCGGCAGTCCGCTTTTCGCCGCCACGCCGGCGCGCGACGCGATGCTGGCAGCCGAGGCCCGCGCGGTGCAGTCGACTCCGCTGGTGAGCCGATCGGGCAAGGTACTCGGCATGTTCTCGACGCATAATCGCCGACCGAAGCGGCCGACCGAGCGCGAACTGCGGATTCTGGACCTGCTGGCGCGCCAGGCGGCGGACCTGATCGAGCGCAAACGGGGAGAGGAGGTCCGCTCCCAGCTTTCGGCCATTGTCGAGGCATCCGGCGATGCCATCTATACGTACGATCTCCATGGCACGATCCAGACTTGGAACCGCGCCGCCGAGGAGCTTTACGGCTTTAGCCCGGACGAGATCATCGGACGATCCTCCGACACGATCGTGCCGCCCGATCGGAGGGATGAACTGCACGAAATCATCGCCGCCGCCGGCAATGTCGCCGATATCGTCCGAAATCTTGAGACCACGCGGATGCGCCGCGACGGCAGCATTTTCCCGGCGCTGCTGACGATATCACCCATCCGCGACGAGAGCGGCAAGACAGTCGCACTGTCGGTCATCGCGCGCGATATTACGAAACGCAAGCGGGCGGAGAACGAGTTGCGTCGCGCGAACCAGGATCTTGAACAATTCGCCTATTCCGCCAGCCACGATCTGCAGGAGCCGCTGCGCACAATCAAAATCTATTCCGAGCTCCTTGCCGATCGCCTCTCGTCTGCGGTGGAGGGGGAGACCGCTGAATACCTCGATTTCCTTCGGAATGCCGCAACCCGCATGGAAATACTGGTGCGGGACCTCCTGGCCTATACGCAAGTGTCGAGGCTCGAAGCGCCCGTCGAAGAGGTCGACACGAACGCAGTCTTCACTGAAGTAATTGCAAATCTGGGCGGCGCGATAGCGGAGAGCCGCGCCGCCGTCACTTGCGACACGCTGCCCCCGGTGCGCGTACACAAAACGCATATGCGGCAGCTTTTCCAAAATCTGATCGGCAACGCGATCAAGTACAGACGCGAGGATCGCCCGCCAGCGGTATTTATCGGGGCCGAGCGTCAGGACGGGCACTGGGTCTTCAGAGTCCGCGACAACGGCATAGGCATTCAACCGGAATTTAAGGAGCAGATCTTTGGATTATTCTCACGACTGCACAATGCCGACCGCTATGATGGCACAGGTATCGGTCTGGCCATCTGTCAGCGCGTCGTCGAGCGGTATCACGGTCGGATCTGGGTCGAATCAGAACCCGGACGCGGATCAGAGTTCCGCTTCACGCTCCCCGTCTGACAACACGCAGGCGCGGCGGCCTTGGCATATTCTGATCGCAGAAGACAACAAGTCCGATGTTTTCCTGATCCAGCGGGCGCTCAAGAAATCGGGCATCGACGCGCAGGTACACATTGCCGACGACGGCGAGAAGGCTGTCAGGTTCTTCGAGCGCTCTGACGCCGATACAACCGCCCCCTGCCCCGATCTTATACTGCTCGACATCAACATGCCCCGATACAAAGGCGGAGACATATTGCGTAGGCTCCGCGCCAGTTCGCGCTGCAAAAACGCTCTTGTTCTAATTGTCACGTCCTCTGATTCAAGCCGCGACCGCGAGGAAATGGACTCGCTGGGTGCGAACGGATATTTCCGTAAGCCGTCCGAGTTTTCGGAATTCATGACGCTCGGTCAAATGGTCCGCGATGTTCTGGAGCGCAAAGATCGACCTTTGACATGAATGGACTTTGGCTTTGGCAGGCATATCTCAAGCGCTCTCCTGTTGATATTTGGGGAAGTTCGCTCATATAATTTCCTGTGCAACAAGCCTCGCGACATCAGTGCCTGATCTACAAAGGTTCTCCGGCCCGGCATCTGCCGGCTCTTGCCGCGTTGATCCGCCAGAAGCTGAATGAGCGTAATCGCTGCCTTTATCTCGACAGCCCGCCAATGATAGCCGGCATGCGCTCCTATCTGGCCGCCGCCGGCGTGGATGTTGCGCGCGAGGTTGGGAAGGGCAGCCTTGTCCTGTCGCCCGACCAGGGCAATTTGGAGAATGGACATTTCCATGCGGACCGCATGCTGGAGGGGCTCGAAGCGGCCGTTCATCAGGCGCTGAGCGAGGGCTATGAGGGCCTCTGGGCGACGGGCGACATGACTTGGGAATTCGGCTCCAAAAAGGAATTCGGCAAGCTGCTTGAATACGAGTGGAAGCTCGAAGATCTGTTCCGCAGGCAACCGTGCCTATCCGGCATTTGCCAGTATCACGTAGACACGCTCCCGCAAGACGCCGTGCGAGACGGGTTACGCTCGCATCAAACGATTTTTGTTAACGAGACTCTGTCCCGACTGAATCCGCACTACGTTACGCGCGACGCCTATTCCGAAAATGCGCCGTCGCCAAATCTGGAGGATCCGAAACATTTTTGGGTGCTGGAGGAGGACTAGACTCCGTTTGAGCTGTGTTCAGTTCCGCGCCGGTGACAGCTTGTCAGGCGGAGACCTTCAGAGGTCGAAAAAGATTTGTGCTTCTTTTGATGCTTTTGACGACTTCAAAAATTTGTAGAATCAAATTTTGTAGAATCAATAAGTTGCGAGACTTCAAAATCCTGTCAAGGTCCCCCCCGGGTTCGAATCCATGCCGGGGGAGCCACATCGTGGAATCAATAACTTACAAGACAGTCTGGCTGTCTTCGCCAATAATCCGTCTGTGTCCAATCTTCGAAGGTTCAATGAGATACGGACTCTTGGTTGGTTAGCAAAGCCCGATTGCAACGAGCTGTTACGAAAAAGAAACGAATGTTACCTGCTCGTAGCAGCCACCGTCGACTCCCTTAACACCATCCAAGCGCATGTTCTGAAGTCGTGGAACTTCTGATTTTACAAATGGATGGATTTTTGGCGACCTACAACCCCAATTAGGCCCGAGAGCACAAAATCGGGCTCGACAGCGACGGGATATCTTTCCACAATTGGCATGCGCTCCTCTGGGATACCGTGCACATCTTCAGTCAAGAAGGGCAGACACGCGGTGAACCGCGGCGACTAGTTCGCAGAGTTCCATACTCTGCGATTCCCGTTTGGCTACAGACAGCGCGTCGTGGCTCGGTCTACGAGCTCATCCTCAAAGAAGCAGGTTGGTTGACGGCGATCGGAATCGTCGCAGGGTTGGTGTCATCGTTGGCGGCAACCACTCCGATGCGTACATTGCTGTTTGAGGTGCGCTCGTGGGACGTTCAGACGCTGAGCGCGGTCGCCACCATCCTCGTGATTTGTTCGTTGTTGGCCAGTTTTCTCCCGGCCCGTCGGGCCGCAGCCGTGAATCCGACGGAGGGGAGTAGTCAACCGTTCGCCGAGACTTCTAACAAACACCTCCCCATCAACTTGCCGCATAACCCGACTCGTCGACGCTCCAGTCAAGGCGGCCAGACGTCTCTCAGGAAGGTTCGCTAGATCCGCCTGATGTGAGCCATATCGGTGGGCTATTTCAGACTGATGCGGCTATACGATTTTGAGCGGGATGCCCACTTTCGCGCACCTTCCCGTCACCGGGAAAGCGCCTAGACACGCGCCTAAGCGATAACCAGCTATTTTTGGGCATAATAGAGCGCATTTATTTCCCCGTTCAGGATCAATTCATGAATGGTCGCGTCCCGATTGTAATCCGATATATGCATTCCGCAGCCATCGCAGGGGAGTGCTTCCTGGCCTTCGCGAATGCATCATACACAAATTACGGACAGTACATCTGCGGATAGTCTCGAAAAACCCAGCTACCTCCGCCGAGCCGCTCGCGGCTTAGAAGCGCCAGATCCTACTCGTGCAAGCGATCTAGCGGAGGTTTCGGAGGTACAATCGATGCGGGCCAGAAAAGCAAGCGGAAGTCCTGGCTTGAAGGAAAGGACTCCTGTGACATCTTTGTTTCATAAGGCGAATCTGCCAACGCTGGCAGCGCTTACCCTCATCACGTGCTTGCGGGTGGTAGCTGACACTGGCTCCGCACCGCCCTGCTTGATTTCATCAAACTTCAACGGCACACCGATTGCCGGAGGCAACTACATCTGGTTCAATAGCGTTTTCAGTCTGCCGGGCTTCGACCCCAGTCAACTCACGAAGCGTCTGACGTTTTCATTTACCGGGGTGACGATTACTTTTACGGCCAACAGTACGCCCTACACCGTCAATGGCCCCAGCTCGTCTATCACGTACGATCCCGCGGCGACAACAGCGACCACGACTTTTACTCCTGGGACGCCGGGCCAGTGGACCACGACGCTTCCTACCACCCGCTTGGCCGGCAACGATTTTCTGGACGCAGCCGAGTTTTTGGTACCGCCGGGCGGCCTGCCTGGTGGCATCGGTCCGGTCACTTGGCAGGGCACATTTTCGAGCGCCGGTTCCAGCTTTAACGTCCAATGGCAATGGGGTGCGGCGGTTTATACCACATTCAGCACGGATTACAATGCCGTTGGTGTGAAACCGGTTGACGACAACCACGCCAGCGCGTATCAGAATTCTGACCACGCCGGCACGCCGGAAAACTTCAAGCCGTTTGTCACCGGGGGCGCCACTGGCGGCGGTGGATCGAATTACACCGGCTCCTATAGCGGCACGGGATCCTGTGGCACGGGTTCGCCGAAGCCGCCCGCCGGGTCTTGCCTGCCATCGAGTTCGTTGTCGGTCCTGGTCAGGGGATCGAACGTGACTTCATATGTCCCCAAAGGCGACTGGAGCCACACTCCCGTCACTGACATTTCGGTCGTCAACATAGAGGGAAGCAGCATCACACCCACGCGAATCACAACACCGAACGTCGTGAACTCCTGCGCTTCGAACTCGGTGACGGGGCAGACCGTGTGCACTGCGAATAACACGGACGTTTATCTGCTCAGTGGCACCACGCTCAATAGCACGCTCACCAGTAGCGGGGTTGGTTCAGTCGGTTTCTCGGGCGGGACCTGCACCGATTGTGGAGTTGCGATGGACGGCGTTCACAACAAGGCGGTGATAGGGCTCGCCGTCGAGGCCTTGCCCGGCTTTCAATTTCTGGACCTCTCCACATCGACATTCGAACCGGCGTTTCGGACACCCGCAGGTAGCATCTCGGAGGACGTGCTGATCGATCCGATCCGCAACCTGCTGTTGTCAGCGAATGAAAATGGCAACTACGAGATCGTCAACGTGGCCACTACAACCAGCCCCGTCTTTTTCGAAAATCAAACCGGCCCTATGAATCTTGATTCCTCGGGCGAGGACTGTAGCACCGGGATCGCTCTAGCTTCCATGGAATTTTCCAACCCAACCAGTTTGTACATCGCCGATTTGACCCAGGCCATCTTCACCACCGGGTCGCCGGCGGGCACCTGGACAGCACCTTCGCAGGTTCAGAGCCTGTCGGAGTCGAACCTGTTGAGCCTGGGTAATGTTCCAGGCGGGCTCGCCGTGGCGCAGGGGACGCACACGGGACTCGTGACCCCTGAATTCAGCGGCGGCGGTCTCACGGCGATTGCGCTACCCTCCATTTCCGGCAGCGGTACTCCCGCGATTGTCGACTGGGTGACGTGCAGCGTTGGCGTATTTTTTAGTATTGGCTTTGATCCTCACACGGTCACCGCCTATCAGAGCCCGAACAGCGGCGACGCTATCGCATTACTCGCGAATTCGGGTGCGTCGCTCATTGCGGTAGTCGATCTCACCAGGATGCTGAATCCCGCCATGGTTCCGCGAACCCCGGGCGGTCATGGATGCGCGTCGGCTTTTCTGCCAACATCCGTGGTGAGCTTCGTCACGGTTCCGTAATATTTTTAGGCGCAGGAGCCGGCCATTCCCCCTCGGCCATGTTGTGATAGTCTAAGCAGGCTGCGTCATGTTGCAGCCATTTCTCTTGGAGTTGGACGAGAGGGCCTCGGGTAGGTTCTTCGAATCGCGATCGCGCAGGCTACCTCTTGAACACGGCTCCCTTACGCAACTACGAGATTCTGCTTCTTACGTGTACCACCAGCCGAACTGCACTAGATCCGTAAACACGGCGGCGATCCCAGTACCTGAATTGGCAACATGCGAGAAGAGGAGGCCGTAAGGTCAAAATAATTCATACCGTGCGGCAGTAGTATTTGAGCCGGTGACCAAGACGTTCCCTGCAGAAGACGGCTCGGCCGCGCCGTGTGCGTTCGATGCCTACTGGTCATCCGCAAAAGGGTTTGTGGCGCCACAGTGCGGGCATCGGTATAGACGGAAACCGCAAAAGTTCGAATGGACCAGAGCTTGGCTCATCAAGAAAGAGGCTGAATACCCACTGCCGCATCTGATGCACACGTTGACCCACGTCTGCGTGTCGATTGGGTCAACTATGCTGCCAAAGTAAAATGCCCAGCCGTAAGCGCTAGTGCGGGTCTTTAGAAGGCGGTCAAATCGCCTGGACAGCGAAGCATACAGGAACAGTGACCATTCATAACCAGCACCAAGCAACAGCAGTCGACGCGGCATCGGGCGCGCAGCATTGCGGCGATTCAGGAACGACAGTGACGAGCACAACGTTTTCGTGGCTACATGGGGCAGACCAGTGGCCCGCCCAATCGCACTCGCCGTTTCACTTGGTGAAGTAAACGCATTTACATGTCCTCCTCCTCTCGCTAGCCACCGGTAGAGTCTGTCCGTCATGGTTGAAGCGTCAGGTACCGCGACGAATAGAGACCCACCCCGGCTGATGATTCGGCCGATTTCACCGAGTGTACTGACGAGGTCCTCGAAGTGTTCGAGACTATGGTTCGATATAACTGCGGCGAAAGTCCGATCCGCAAAGGGCAGCGCTGCAGCATCGCCCTGGACAAACCCCTGACGCGCCCCCTGATTTTGTGGTGCCTCTCTGTCCACCCTCACAATCGTGGCGGCAGTAACGCATTGTAGGAAACTGCCCTCGCCGCACCCAAGGTCAAGAACAAAAGAGCCGACGTGCAAATTCTTCAAAATCTCGTGCATCGTGAGGATTCCGACAAAAGCGACGCTGATTCCGAAGGGAACGCGAACGGCATTCCGGGCCGAAGGCGAACAGTTCTCGGAGCGCAGCGACGCTGCCCACATTGTGCAAGAAGTGTTCGCGTTCGTCAAGAGAAACCTATCCGGAGCGTAGCGGAGGCGGGTGCCGCTTGCGACGAAAGGGCGATTTTCAATCAATTTGAAGACCTCGTTGGGACTAGGCGATAATCCAACCACGGTTCGAGATCACTGCCCACCCACGGACGCGTTATCGATAGCAAGTGGTACAGCAGTTCATTCCGCAACACGCGCCGAAACGCGTGCATCACGCAAGTCTTGCATTTGGCCAACGGGCAGAGACATTCCGAACCCAATTGTCTGGCTCCCCACGATTAAGTTCGAACTCCGATTAACACCTTGTTTTGGAATGTAGAAAGATCCCTCCTATTCTGGTTTTGACTGCGAGGTAGAATGACGCTCGCTTGAAGCGCCGGGACCGTGAAGCATCCGGTCGATCGCCCACATAGCACGCGACATCTTACCGAAAATCGTCGAACAGAGTAAGCAGGATATGATTTGGAACGCGAAAGCTGTTAATCGCAGTTCGAAATGTAATCCGGGGAGCCAGACAATCTAGTTCGAAAAGTCTCTCCCCGTTGTTCAACGGAAAAGCCTGTCTATTCACGCGGCCGTCTCTGTTGCGATCTGCCCCGCGAGGGAATTTGTCAGGCGTGCACTGGCTTAGCAGTCAGAACCGATGATCACCGATTATAAGAAGAGGTCTGAAAATACGAGGGGAACGGTGAAGTGAACCATAAGGGAGAGGAGACAAATCAGTATGGAGAGGCCTTCCGACAATTAGATTTCCATGGCAGAGAAACCTAACCACACATAGTCTAGGGTTGCCCGTTAACCAGCGCTTGCTCTTGATGGAATACTATGTCTATATTTGTACTAGTATGCCGTCAGGAGACCCTCTTCCGGTTCCATCCGACCTTACGCCGCTGTCCCCCGGCCTCTTCCACATCCTCCTTTCCCTCGGGGTGGGCGAGCGGCACGGTTACGCTCTCAAGCGGGAGATTTCTCAGCGCACTGACGGCAAACTAAAACTCGGGCCCGGCGTGCTCTATGGGTCCATTAATAAGCTGCTGGAGTTGGGATTGATCGAGGAGTCAGACGACCGGCCCGATCCCCATCTTGATGACGAACGGCGGCGCTACTACCGGATCACTCCTTTTGGCCGCAAGGTGGCGCAAGCAGAAGCGGCCAGGATGCGGGAGCTGGCGGAATTGGCCGCGGCAACATTTGGAGTGCGGAAGCATGCCTGAGGCACCACTCTCTCTAAAACTTTATCGTTTGCTGCTAAAGCTCTACCCGGCCACTTTTCGCGAGGAGTATGCAGTGCCGATGGAGCGCGTGTTTCGAGATGAACTCGCTGAGTCACATAACGTTTGGGCGCTCGCGGTCCTTTGGCTCCGGCTTCTCTCGGATTTGGCAAAATCGATTCCCTTGCAGCTTATGCGCGAGGTACGGCAAGACACCAGACACACACTACGGCTCTGGGTCAAAAGTCCCGGGAACACAGGGTTCGCTATCCTCGCGCTTGCGATCGGCATCGGTGCAAACACGGGAGTGTTCAGTGTCGTCAACGCACTGGTGCTGCGCTCGCTGCCCTTCAAGGATCCAAGCCGTCTGGCGTCCCTTCATACATATCTAGTTCCTCATGACAGCGCCAATCAATTTCACGATTGGCGACAACAAAGTACCTATCTTGCTGGCGCCGCAATATTCGAACAGGGCGACGTCAATCTTGGGAACACGGACAATTTCGTCCACGCACATGCCGCCCTTACTTCCTGGAACTTTTTCTCGATGCTCGGAACACAACCGCTGATCGGAAGGTCGTTTAACGCCGGCGAGGATACACCGGGACGCAACACAGTGGCCGTGATCGGGTATGGGCTGTGGCAACAGCTCTTCGCGGGAGATGCGCGAGCTCTAGGCTCCAGGTTGCTGTTTAATGGGATACCTCTCACTGTGATTGGCGTGATGCCACCTGGATTTGATTACCCCAACCACGCTGTTCTCTGGAAGGCTGCGGGGTTTTCGCGCGGAAACAATGGATGGGAGACTGTTGCAAGGCTGAAAGCAGGAATCACATGGCCGCAAGCGCGGGCCGCATTTGCCGCCGACATGGACCATCTCTTTCCGAACCATAGTAGGAAATATCCTCCACGCATGGTTCCTCTGCAGGATCAACTGACCGGCCCGGTAAAGAACGCGTCCCTGCTGCTGATGGCGGGCGTACTGCTGATCCTCCTCATAGCGTGCGGTAACGTCGCGAATCTTTTGCTGGCGCGCACAGCGGATCGCGGCATGGAGCTTTCGGTACGCTCGGCGTTCGGAGCGAGCCGAGCGCGGATCATGCAGCAGTTGCTTACCGAGTGCCTGCTTCTCGCGTCGGCTGCTTGTTTAGCTGGTCTCGTAGTCGCGTTCTGGACGACTGCTCAGGCGGCGAAGGTCCAGCCGAGCCCTCTTGTCACCCAGTCATATTCCGTCCTCGATGGCCGGGTGCTGGGCTTTGCGGTGCTCATCG
>Ga0210401_10001348_pt1 | contig 28535 bp, 16 predicted proteins | sample IncBWH32MmetaG_FD_150866 | JGI IMG/M metagenome (GOLD analysis project Ga0210401, IMG submission 150866) | Forest soil microbial communities from Barre Woods Harvard Forest LTER site, Petersham, Massachusetts, United States - Inc-BW-H-32-M | ecosystem: Environmental > Terrestrial > Soil >...
TCCTGGCTTCCCGCGGGTCTGTGATCCCGCTGTTTCACGACCAAATCCGGAATGGCGGACCCGTCACAATCACCGCACCCGACATGACGCGGTTCCTACTCAGCCTGAACGACGCGGTCGATACGGTTTTCGCCGCCGTTCAGGGGGGATCGCCCGGCGAAACGTACATTCCTCGTGCTCCTTCCGCTCGTGTCACCAACATAGCTAAAGCCCTAATTGGTCATCGAGCCATCGAAACGACAATTGTGGGCGTTCGGCCCGGAGAGAAAGTCCACGAAACCCTAGTCAGCGAAGAAGAGGCGCATCGCACCGTCGAGCGGGCCGGCTACTACGTAATCTTGCCGATGCTTCCGGAATTGACTCGCAATGAGAACGAATTGCAATTGCACTCTCTCGCGAAAGAATATAGTTCCGCCGACCACGTAATGAGCCCGGATGAGACTAATTGGTTGCTTCAGAGCAACGGGTTGATGCCGGAGAATATGCCTCACGAATCGGTTGAGGTACTCCGTTGAAAATTATGACGATTCTCGGAACCAGACCCGAGATTGTCCGCCTCTGCTTGATCGTCGCCCTCCTCGACCAGCATGCCGAGCAGATTTTGGTGGACACGCGCCAGAACTATGATGATCGCCTGAACGGTTTGTTTTTCCGCGAACTCGCAGTGCGCCCGCCGGATGTCTCCCTGGGAGTGCAGGGGTTCGGTCTTGGAGAGCAAATTAGCCAAATTTTATCGCGCGTCGAATTGCTGTTGCGACAACACCGTCCGGACCGCGTCTTAATCCTGGGCGATACCAATAGCGGTCTGGCCGCGATCGTGGCATGCAGGCTGGGGATTCCCGTGTACCACATGGAAGCGGGCAATCGCTGCTACGACTTCCGTGTCCCCGAGGAAGGAAATCGCCGGATTATCGATCACGTGAGTTCGGTTTTGTTGCCCTATACAAACCGCAGCCGCGAAAATCTGCTTCGCGAAGGTATTGCGGCGCAAAACATCTATGTAACCGGCAATCCGATCAGCGAGGTCATGCACCGCTTCGCGGTCAACATCGCTTCCAGCACGGTCCTCTCCCGTTTGGAGTTAAAGGACAAGAGTTTTTTTCTCGTGACGATGCATCGGGCTGAAAACGTAGATGTCGAGCACCGCTTGCGCGGCACACTCGACGCGCTCATTTTATTGCATCAGCAGTACGGCTTTCCCGTGGTGTGCTCGTTGCATCCTCGGACCCGCTCAAAAGCGCGGCAGTTCGGTATCGACCTAGCTGTTCCGGGCCTCACTTTTTCGGAACCGTTTGGGTTTTTCGATTTTGTTCGTTTGGAGCAGAGCGCTTTCTGCGTGCTGTCCGACAGCGGCACGGTGCAGGAAGAATGCTGCATTCTGGGGGTGCCCACTGTCACCCTGCGCGACGTAACCGAACGGCCGGAAACCATCGAGTGCGGATCCAATGTGCTGGCCGGCACCGAGACGGAAGCAATCATCCGAGCGGTAAATCTGGTCATGCACGAAAAACGGAGTTGGCGTCCTCCTGACGAATATCTTGCTCCGCACGTTGCCAACACCGTGGCGCGCCTCCTGCTTGGTTATCGCGCCGGGGAGCTTCGAGAGACTGGCTCCCCGAACTTGGCGAACTCGCGCGAGACCGCGTCGATCCGTGATTCCGGAATGTCTTGAGGAAGGTTTTCGGTGCGTATCTTGATCCTGATTGACTGCTATCTGCCCGGGCGCAAATCTGGCGCGAAGCTTGTTCATGACCTGGGAGTTGAATTCCTCCGGGGCGGTCACGAAGTGATCGTTCTCACGACAACCCACGAGATGGTCCGGAGTTTCGAGGTATCGTTCGAAGACGGCTTGTGCATCGCGCGCGTGAAAACGAAGCGAATCAAGGGTGCATCCAAATTATTCCGCGCACTGCGCGAGGCTCGATTGTCTTCCTTCGTCTGGCAAAAGGCCCGGAAATTCCTTACGGACAATCCAGCGGACCTCATTGTTTTTTATTCGCCGACCATTTTCTGGAGCGGTCTGGTGCGGCGGTTGAAAACTCTCTGGCACGTTCCCGCGTATTTGATCCTGAGGGACATTTTCCCTGAGTGGGCCGCTGATGTCGGAGTGCTCAAGCGCGGGTTGATTTATCGCTATTTTCGCAGAAGAGCAGCCGACCAATACGATCGTTCGGACATCATTGCCGTGCAGTCGCCGGGCGATTTGAAGTATTTCACCCGTGTCGCCATGTACGCGCCACATCGGCTGAAGGTGCTCTACAATTGGACCGCGATGCAGGAACCGGTCCTGGCTCTCGGCAGTTATCGAGCCCGCCTCGGACTCGAAAATAAAGTTGTCTTTTTCTACGGAGGGAATCTCGGAGTCGCACAGGACGCCCGTAATATCCTTCGACTCGCATCCAGCGTTGCCGGCCATCCGGAAATCCATTTCTTGCTCGTCGGCGATGGCAGCGAAGTCCCGCCGCTTCAGAAAGCCGTTGCGGACAATCGGCTTTCCAATGTCCTGATACTTCCCGCAGCGGCGCAGCGCGACTACCTTTCCATGGTTTCCGAATTCGACGTCGGACTCATCACACTCGACCGTCGCCTCGCCAGCCATAACATCCCGGGTAAGCTCTTGTCCTATCTCTACTTCGGAATTCCTGTATTGGCGAGCGTCAATCCTGGCAGCGACCTTTTTGGATTAATCGGGAAGGGTCCTGCAGGTTTCTGCCTCGAAAACGGACAGGACGAAAAACTTCGTGCCGCCGCACTCGAGCTTGCCGGAGACGCGCAACTGCGCGCCAAGATGGGAAGGAATGCTCGGGCATTGCTGGAACAAACTTTTTCCGCCGGATCGGCTGCGCAGCAGATCTTCGAGCACATCGCCGAGATACCCAGGCCTCTGCAAGAACTTGATTCTTCGCCCCGTTTTCGCCCAATCCTGCGCGTTAAAAATACATAAATCGCTGTAGATGACCGCCGGTAACCTTGTGGTATGAACACTGGTTCGTCAAATTTCAGTCTAAAGTGAGTGAGAAGTCTGCTTACTTACGGGACAAGCTTGCACGACCATTGTGTTTTTCAGTGCACTATTTGAGGGAGAATAACGCTCAGCTCGAAGGTAGTCCGTGCCGGTGACCCAGCAGTTGGGAGATTCGTGTGAAAAGACCAGACCAAACTATATCTAGCGCAAACACCCGCATAGACGGCGGTGGAAACTCGGGAAGCGATGTCGGGCACGTTGCACACGCCGCCGAGGTCTCTCATGCAGATTTAAGCGTCCTTCTTTCAGGCCTTCGCACTATGCGTGACGGCGATTTCTCTGTGCGCCTTCCAGGGAATTGGACCGGGCTGGCGGGGAAAATCGCCGACACTTTTAATGAAATCGTGATGGCCAACCAACATATGGCCAAAGAGTTACGACGTGTCGGAAAGGTCGTTGGCAAGGAAGGGAGAACTCGGGAGCGCATGCGATTCGACATGCCAAAAGCCGCCTGGGGAGAAATGGAGGTGTCAGTCAATACTCTCGTAGACGACCTACTCCGTCCCACGACTGAGGTAACGCGCGCAATCGCCGCGGTTGCAAAGGGCAATCTAACCCAAACCGTACAGCTGGATGTGGACGGGAGGCCGTTGGAAGGTGAATTTCTGCGTTCAGCAACAATCGTAAATACGATGATCCAGCAACTTGGCGTGTTCACCTCAGAAGTGACTCGCGTGGCGCGCGAAGTCGGCACGGACGGCAAACTTGGCGGACAAGCGCAGGTGCCGGGCGTCGCCGGAACGTGGAAGGATCTTACGGATTCGGTCAACTCGATGGCCAGCAATTTGACCGGCCAGGTAAGAAACATCGCCGAAGTAGCCACGGCCGTTGCGAGCGGCGACCTGTCGCGCAAAATTACCGTGGACGTGCGCGGCGAGATCCTGCAGCTAAAAGAAGCGATTAATACGATGGTGGATCAGTTGCGGTCGTTCGCCTCGGAAGTCACGCGTGTGGCGCGCGAAGTGGGTACCGACGGCAAGCTTGGCGGACAAGCAGTGGTCCCGGGCGTGGCGGGAACGTGGAAAGACCTCACCGATTCGGTGAATGCCATGGCAGGAAACCTGACCGCTCAAGTGCGCAACATTGCGGAAGTAACCACGGCGGTAGCTCGCGGCGACCTGTCGCGCAAAATCACGGTAGACGTAAAAGGTGAAATTCTCGAACTCAAGGACACCATCAACACGATGGTGGATCAGTTGAATGCGTTCGCGGGAGAAGTCACACGCGTGGCACGCGAAGTGGGCACCGAAGGAAAATTGGGAGGTCAAGCGCAAGTGCCGGGAGTCGGTGGAACCTGGAAAGATCTTACGGACAACGTGAATTTTATGGCCAGCAACCTCACCGGCCAGGTGCGAAACATCGCAGAAGTAGCCACGGCTATCGCCAGTGGAGACCTATCGCGCAAGATCACGGTGGACGTGCGCGGAGAGATTCTCCAGCTCAAAGAAACGCTTAATACCATGGTCGACCAGCTCAACCGTTTCGCAGGCGAAGTAACGCGCGTGGCGCGCGAAGTGGGCAGCGAAGGAAGGCTAGGAGGCCAAGCCAACGTACCCGGAGTGGCAGGGACTTGGAAGGACTTGACCGACTCGGTCAACTCAATGGCCGGAAACCTGACGGCTCAAGTACGCAACATTGCTGAAGTAACGACCGCCGTGGCTTTGGGAGATTTGTCGCGGAAAATCACGGTGGACGTGAAGGGCGAAATTCTGGAGTTGAAGAACACTATCAACACGATGGTGGATCAGCTGAACGCGTTCGCAGGTGAAGTGACGCGCGTGGCCCGCGAAGTCGGCACAGAAGGCAAGTTGGGCGGCCAGGCACAGGTTCCTGGAGCCGGCACGTGGAAGGACCTTACAGACAATGTGAATTTCATGGCCAGCAACTTGACGGGCCAGGTGCGCAATATTGCCGAAGTCGCCACGGCGGTAGCCCGCGGCGATTTGTCGCGCAAAATCACCGTGGACGTGAAGGGCGAAATCCTTGAACTCAAAGACACCCTCAACACCATGGTGGATCAATTAAGAGCCTTCGCGTCCGAGGTGACACGCGTGGCGCGCGAGGTAGGCACGGACGGCAAGCTCGGCGGTCAAGCACAAGTACCTGGAGTCGCGGGAACCTGGAAGGACCTCACGGACTCCGTTAACTCGATGGCCAGCAACTTGACCGGCCAGGTTCGTAACATTGCCGAAGTAGCGACCGCCATTGCGAGTGGCGACCTTTCAAAGAAAATCACCGTAAACGTAAGCGGTGAGATTCTGCTACTCAAAGACACGATCAACACGATGGTGGACCAATTGAACGCGTTCGCGGGCGAAGTGACTCGTGTAGCGCGCGAAGTTGGCAGCGAAGGACGGCTTGGCGGTCAAGCCAAGGTACCGGGAGTGGCGGGAACGTGGAAGGACTTGACTGACTCAGTTAACTCGATGGCGGGCAACCTGACCGACCAAGTCCGCAACATCGCCGAGGTCACCACCGCAGTAGCCCGCGGCGATTTGTCGCGGAAGATCACTGTGGACGTGAAGGGCGAAATTCTGGAGTTGAAGAACACCATTAACACCATGGTGGACCAGTTGAACGCGTTCGCTGGTGAAGTTACACGCGTGGCCCGCGAAGTAGGCACGGAAGGCAAGTTGGGTGGCCAGGCACAGGTACCGGGAGTGGGCGGCACCTGGAAAGACCTCACGGACAATGTGAATTTCATGGCTAGCAACCTTACCGGCCAAGTGCGAAACATCGCCGAAGTAGCCACCGCCATCGCGAGTGGCGACCTATCGCGCAAGATTACGGTGGATGTGCGTGGAGAAATTCTGCAGCTCAAAGAAACTCTGAACACCATGGTCGAACAGCTGCGTTCATTCGCCGCTGAAGTGACGCGCGTGGCGCGTGAGGTCGGTAGCGAAGGGCGTCTTGGCGGTCAGGCGAACGTGACCGGAGTGGCCGGAACCTGGAAGGACCTCACCGACTCGGTGAACGCGATGGCGGGGAATCTCACCGGGCAGGTGCGCAACATCGCCGAAGTAACCACCGCAGTCGCCCGCGGCGACCTGTCGCGCAAGATCACGGTGGACGTAAAGGGTGAAATTCTCGAGTTAAAGAACACCATCAACACGATGGTGGACCAGTTGAACGCGTTTGCCGCCGAGGTGACGCGCGTGGCGCGCGAAGTAGGCACCGACGGAAAACTAGGCGGTCAGGCGCAGGTGCCCGGCGTTGCGGGCACTTGGAAAGACCTCACGGACAACGTCAATGTAATGGCGGCAAACCTCACTGAGCAGGTCCGGGGAATTGTGAAGGTGGTAACCGCCGTTGCCAATGGAGAGTTGACGAAAAAACTCACGGTGCAAGCCAAGGGCGAAGTTGCTGCGCTCGCCGATACCATCAATAACATGACCGACACCTTGGCGACTTTCGCGGACCAGGTGACCACGGTTGCTAGAGAAGTGGGCGTGGAAGGCCGGCTAGGCGGGCAAGCAAACGTCCCTGGCGCCGCTGGCACTTGGAAAGATCTTACCGGCAACGTCAACCTCCTCGCAGACAACCTCACCAACCAAGTACGCGCGATCGCGGAAGTGGCGACCGCAGTGACGAAGGGCGACCTAACTCGTTCGGTGCAGGTAGACGCGCGTGGTGAAGTGGCCGAGCTGAAAGATTACATCAATACAATGATCGACAATCTCCGCCTCACCACCGATCGCAACAACGAGCAGGACTGGCTAAAAACAAACCTCGCCCGATTTACCGGAATGTTGCAGGGCCAACGTGACCTCGCCACTGTGGGCCGGATGTTGTTGTCCGAGTTGGCTCCGCTTGTTAACGCCCAACAAGGCGTGATCTACCAAATGGAGGCAGAAGAATCCGGAAGCATGGTTTTGTTGTCGGCATTCGCCGACGGTGGAGACGATGGACACGCCGATCACGTTCGTGTAGGGCAGAGCCTCGTTGGGCAGTGCGCAGCCGAGAAGAAGCGCGTGTTGATTACCGACCTGCCTTCGCACACGGTTCCGATTCGTTCGGGCTTGTTCCAGGCAGTTCCCCGAAATGTGATTGTGCTGCCGGTTCTTTTCGAGGATCGGGTGAAGGCCGTCATCGAGCTGGCCTCGCTGAACGTTTTTACCGCTTCGCACCTAGCGTTTCTCGAGCAGCTGACTTCCAGCATCGGCATCGTGCTCAACAGCATTGAGGCCACGATGCAAACGGAAGGACTGCTGAAACAGTCCCAACAATTGGCGGCCGAACTTCAAACGCAACAAACCGAATTGCAGCAGACCAACGAGCAACTTGCGCAAAAAGCCCAGCAACTTGCCGAACAGAACGTCGAAGTGGAGCGCAAGAACCAGGAAATTGAACAAGCACGCAGAGCGGTCGAAGAGAAAGCCAAAGAACTGGCCCTCACCTCGAAGTATAAATCAGAGTTCTTGGCCAATATGTCGCACGAACTGCGCACACCTCTCAATAGCATTCTCGTGCTGGGCCAACAGCTTAACGACAACCCTGATGGTAACTTGACGCCCAAGCAGGTTGAATTCGCTCGGACGATTCATGGGGCGGGGACCGACTTGTTGAATCTGATTACGGACATTTTGGATCTCTCGAAGATCGAATCTGGAACGGTTTCGGTGCAAGCCGAAGAGGTCTACTTTGCAAGCTTGCTTGACATGATTGCTCGGCCTTTCCGTCACGAGGCGGAGAGCCGTCGCCTTGATTTCGAAATACAGATCGATCCAAATCTTACGCGGGGAATGGTTACCGACTCGAAACGCCTACAACAGGTGCTCAAGAATCTTCTTTCTAACGCCTTTAAATTTACCGAACATGGGAGCGTGCGTCTGAATGTTTTCGCCGCTGACAGCGGCTGGAGCGAAGACCATCCCGTCTTAGGAAAGCTTGCGTCGGTGGTCGCTTTCGAAGTTACCGATACCGGTATCGGCATACCGATCGAAAAACAACGCCTTATCTTCGAGGCTTTCCAACAGGCTGACGCCGGCACCAGCCGTAAATATGGCGGCACAGGGCTCGGACTCGCGATTAGCCGTGAACTTGCCGGCCTGCTGGGCGGAGAAATTCAACTCCACAGCGCCCCTGACAAAGGAAGTACGTTCACGCTCTACTTGCCCCAAACATACGTCGGGCCATCTACAGGTGTCGCAAACGCCGAGACCACAACCTCAAGAGATTTGCGGAGCCTCCGTCCCTCTGTGGTGGCGTCTGAACCTTCAAGCGAGCAGATTTCGGATGATCGAGACAATCTGAAACCAGACGATCCTATCTTGCTGATAGTCGAGGACGATCTTCACTACGCCCGGTTGCTTCGTGATTTATCCCGCGATAAGGGCTTCAAGGTATTAGTCGCGACCCGCGGAACACAAGCCCTGGAATTGGCCCGCGAGTTCCATCCAACTGCTGTGTCACTCGACGTATTCTTGCCGGATATGCTGGGTTGGACGGTCCTAAACCACCTAAAGCAAGATCCAGCGATGCGTCATATTCCAGTTCAGATGTTGACGATGGATGAGGACCGCCAACATGGATTGGCCAGCGGGGCGTTCGCCTATGTGAACAAACCAACAACACCGGACGAATTAGAAGCGGCTTTCGGGCGAATCAAGGATTACACTGCGCCTCGTCGCAAACGACTCTTGGTCGTGGAAGACGATCCCGGCGAGCAGCTCAGTATCCAGGAACTGCTCGGATACGACGATATTGATGTTCAAGTCGCTGCAACTGGAGCTGAAGCCCTCGGAGCCGTTTCCCAACAGCTGTTCGACTGCGTTGTGCTCGACCTTCGGCTCCCGGACATGTCAGGCTTCGACGTATTGGAGCGTTTCCGCGATACGCCGTCGCTCAGCGACTTGCCGGTCGTTGTATTTACCGGCAAGGATCTGTCTCCCGAAGAAGACGCACGTCTGCACACTCTGGCTCGCAGCGTGGTGGTGAAAGGCGTCGAGTCGCCAGAAAGGCTTCTGGATGAAACCGCTCTGTTCCTGCACCGCGTCGTAACCGATCTCCCGCCGGAAAAACAAAAGATGCTCGATCGCTTGCACCACTCGGATGAAGCGCTGGTGGGCAAGAAAGTGCTGGTAGTCGATGACGACGTGCGCAACATTTTTGCACTCAGTAGCGTGCTGGAACGCCGCGGAATGACGGTGCTCACTGCGGGAACAGGCCGAGAGGCAATCGCAACGCTTGAATCTACTCCAGACGTCGCGATTGTGTTAATGGACATTATGATGCCCGAGATGGATGGCTATGAGACGATGCAGGTCATTCGCCAAAATCCCTTGTTCCGGCGATTGCCAATCGTCGCCTTAACGGCCAAAGCCATGAAAGGAGATCGCGAAAAATGTATGGAAGCTGGAGCGTCCGAGTATTTGGCAAAACCAGTAAACACCGAACAGCTGCTTTCGGCGCTCCGGATGTGGTTTCATCGTTAGAGTATTATCGATGCCGAATAGCTCTAACGCGGAGGCTGGTTACACAGCCTAGCGTCATCCAAGGTGACCAGAAACGATGAACGAGCAACAGAAAGTCAACATTCTTATGGTAGACGACCAGCCTGCCAAGCTGCTTAGCTACGAAGTCATCCTCAGGGAACTCGACGAAAATCTGATCAAGGCCCACTCCGGCAGGGAAGCCCTCGACATACTGCTCAAGACGGATATTGCGGTCGTACTGATGGATGTAAGCATGCCCGAACTTGACGGGTTCGAGCTGGCGGCTTTGATCCGGCAACACCCTCGCTTTCAAAAGACGGCGATTATCTTCATCTCCGGAGTACATCTCACCGATTCAGATCAGCTCAAAGCATACGAACGTGGCGCCGTGGACTACATTTCCGTCCCGGTCATTCCGGAGTTGTTGCGAGCGAAGGTAAGCGTCTTCGCGGACCTGCATCGCAAGACGCGGGAAACCGAGTTGTTGAATCGCGAGTTGCGCAGTCTTTCGGCTCGCCTCATAGCCACGCAAGATGAAGAGCGTCGACGCATCGCGCGAGACTTGCATGATAGCGTTGGCCAATTGGTTGCCGCACTTTCTATGAACAATGGATTGGCCCTGCTGGAAGCGAAACATCTCAGTCCTGCTGCCAGCGGTGCGCTGGAGCAGAACACGGAGTTGGTCCAGCAGCTTTCAAAGGAAATCCGTACGATGTCGCACTTACTTCATCCCCCGCTTCTCGACGAAATAGGCCTGCTACCGGCGATAAAGCTGTTTGCGGAAGGTTTTGCCGAGCGTAGTAAGGTGGATGTTAAAGTGGAACTCTCCGATGAGATAAGCCGTCTTGCACCCAACGTGGAGATTTCAATTTTTCGTATCGTGCAGGAATGTTTGACCAATGTCTACCGCCACTCAGGAAGCAAAACAGCTTTCATCAAGATATGGCCATCTGACGAAAAGATGCTAACCGTTCAAGTCCGCGACCAAGGCAAAGGCATACCGCCGGAACATCGCATATCAATGGTCCTGGGAACGAACCATGGGATAGGGCTCAGCGGGATGCGGGAACGCGCGAGGGAGCTTGGCGGCACGCTCGAAATTCAGTCGAATGAAAATGGCACCGCTGTCACCGCGGCATTTCCGCTGACGAGCGCGGCGGCCGTAGGAGTGTAGGTTCGGATAGGCCCAGCACCTTGAGACACCGCCCTAACGGAATTTTTGCGAAGGCTTCGAATCATTAATCAAAATGCGCACTCGATTTCTAATCGTCGACGACAGCGACCTTGTTCGAAAAGGCTTGCGAACCGTGTTGCAAGCAAACCCGGAATGGGAAGTATGTGGCGAGGCAGCGGATGGCTTGGCTGCTGTGGAAATCTTTAAAGAGGTTCGCCCCACCATTGTAATCGTGGACTTTCAAATGCCCGGTATGAATGGCATTGAAGCGGCGCGCCGCATGTTGAAGATTGCACCCGCCGTGCCCATTGTAATGTTCACCCAGCACGCAAACGCGGAACTGGAGAAGCGTGCCATGGACGCCGGCATTCGCTCAGTTGTGTCGAAGACGGATGCATTTCCCATGGTCGGAATTATCGAAGCACTTCTCGGGCCCGTCGACCCCAAGCCGAGCGCCGAGGGAACGTTATAAGCAAGCCGTTTTAAGTTTTCCCGTACCTACAATTTTTTGCTGCCCTTCGTACATTTTCATATTTATGGACATCTGCTCCATAATCCCTCAGCATTGCCGGCTCTTGTGTAAGAGAGGAGGACGGTCTGGTCAAGATGCCGAATCAAATTATTGGCGGAAGCAGTGCGCGTGACGTTGAGCCCTCATCCGAACCTCAGCGTTCCGGCGTACTCGTCCGCGAAGGCCTTTCTCATCCGCGCGGCGCCACATGGGACGGACAAGGCGTCAATTTCGCGCTCTTTTCCGCTCACGCCACGAAAGTAGAACTCTGTCTTTTTGACGACGCCGGAAAAGAAGAGCTGCAGCGCCTTCCGTTACCCGAATTCACCGACGAAATCTGGCATGGCTACGTTCCCGGTCTTCGCCCGGGATCGGTTTACGGTTTTCGCGTGCACGGCCCTTACGCTCCTGAAGAAGGCCACCGCTTCAACCCAAACAAGCTTTTGCTCGATCCCTACGCTCGTTCTCACGTCGGCTCTCTTCAGTGGAACGACGCATGTTTCGGATACACGATCGGAGCCGAGAACGCGGACCTTTCTTTTGATGACCGAGACAGCGCGCCCTTTGTGCCCAAGTGTGTCGTCGTTGATCCGGAATTCCGCTGGCGGCAGACCACAAAGAGCCGTTCCGCGGTGCCGTGGAACCAAACTCTCATCTACGAACTACACGTGCGTGGCTTCACCAAACGGCATCCCGCCGTGCCCAAAAAAAAGCAGGGCACTTTCGCGGGTCTGAGCCAAAAGCACGTGGTCCAATACATCAAATCCTTGGGCGTGACCGCGATTGAACTCTTGCCGGTTTTTACCTATCTAAGGGATCGTCCGCTCGAGGACAAGCACCTCACCAACTTCTGGGGATACAACACAATTGGATTTTTTGCGCCCGATCCGCAGTATGCGTCCGATCCGCGGAACTGCTTGCACGAGTTCAAGGAAATGATTTCGCGATTCCACGACGCCGGTATCGAAGTGATTCTCGACGTTGTCTACAACCACACCGCGGAAGGCAACGAACTCGGCCCCACGCTCTCTTTCAAGGGAATCGATAACGCGAGTTACTACCGGCTGATTCCCGACAAGCGCCGGTTCTACATCAACGACACCGGCACCGGAAACACCCTCAATCTTTCGCACCCGCGCGTCATTCAAATGGTTGCAGACAGCTTGCGTTATTGGGTCGAGGAGACCCAGGTCGATGGATTTCGTTTCGATCTGGGAACAATCCTCGCACGCGAACCTGAAGGCTTCGATCACCAGAGTGGATTTTTGAAAGTTTGCAGCCAGGATCCTGTCCTCGGACCCGTCAAGCGCATCGCTGAGCCCTGGGACTGCGGTCCCGGAGGATATCAGGTGGGCGAATTTCCCCCGGGCTGGGCGGAGTGGAACGACAAGTTTCGCGATACGATTCGCGACTTTTGGAAAGGGGATACATCGATCGGCGAACTTGTGAAGCGCCTCTGCGCTTCAGCAGACATCTTCAATCGGCAGGGACGTAAGCCGTGGGCCTCGGTCAATTTCGTCACCGCGCATGACGGCTTCACCTTGAACGACCTCGTCAGCTATAACGACAAACATAACGAAGCCAACGGTGAAAACAACCAGGACGGCACAACGAGTAATCGCTCCTGGAATTGCGGCGCTGAAGGGCCCACAGACGATCCTGAAATCAATCGCCTCCGCGAAAGGCAGATGCGCAATATTCTCGCTAGTTTGCTCTGGGCGCAGGGCACTCCCATGATCCTGGGCGGAGATGAGTTTCACAGAACGCAGCGCGGAAACAACAACGCCTACTGCCAGGATAACGATATCAGTTGGGTGGACTGGTCCTTGGCGGAAGCACACAAACCAACGGTAGACTTTGTGCGGAACTCGATATCGCTTCGAAATCGATATCCCGTCTTGCGGCGAAACCGCTTTCTCACAGGCGCTTACGACGAGGCCCTGGGCGTCAAGGACGTAACTTGGATTCACCCCTCGGGCTCCGAAATGAGTCAGGAAGCGTGGAACGATGGCGCCCAGCGCAGCGTGGGCATGTTAATCGATGGGCGCTCACAACCCACAGGCGTGCACGAGCGCGGAAGTGACGCCACACTCCTCCTTATTTTCAACAGCCACCACGAAGCCGTGAATTTCGTCATGCCCGCCGCCGTGGAAGGAGAGGGTTGGCGATTGCATCTAACTACTTCCGATAGCCCGGCAGCTGATCGAATGCTCCGGCCTGGCGAAACCGTCGAAATCGCCGATCGATCCGTCAGCCTATTTTCAATGTCCTGAATCTAGTTTCCGAACAGAAGTATTTCAAATCTTCCGGATTCGTTAGACGGCACGAGGATCTGGTGCGTCTTTGAATCCAGCGCCATAGTCTTCGATCCCGCGTGCGTTGGAATTCTCTCGACCGCGCTGTATTTGTCCGGCGAATCCTCATGAAACACGTCGACAGTCCCCTCACCCGTTGAATTGAAAATCAGGCCTGTCTCCGGATCGAACGCGCTCGCGTCTACGTGATCTCCAATCGGTAGCGTGGTGATCACTTTTCCGCTCTCCGCGTTCACCACCGCCATCACATGGCTGCGGCACCCGATGAAAAGGCGATGATTCTTTCGATCGATTGCCATACTGGTTGGAGTTTGGCAAGGAGCCAATGACCAACGATTCTTCACGTTCAATTCGCGCCCGTCAAGACGGAGGACCTCATTCTTATCCTCGACATTGACGAAAATGTTTCCGGTCCCGTCGGCGACCGCGAATTCAGGTGCTCCCCCAAGTGTAACCGTGCCCGCTACTTTTCCGCTGGCCGCATCGATCACCGTTGCGCTATTGCTGCCGCCGTTCAGAGCAAACACTCGATGCGTGGACGGGTCGTAAACGATTGCGTCAGGCTTCGTGCCCGTAGGCGCCTGCGCGATGGCCGCAAGCGTCTTGAGATCGAAAATTGTGACCGTAGACGCCCGGCCGTTGGTTACAAATCCGCGTCCTTCTTCGGGTGCCAGCGCAATCCCGTGCACTCCGGGAGTATTGGGAATGGTCGCGATCGCTTTTTTAGACTGAAGATCGATGACCTCGACTTGCGTCTCGTGGGAGATAAATACACGGCGGCCCGCGTCGTCAACTGTTAGCAAATCCCAGCCGCCTTGCCCTCCGACGTCGATCTTTTCAATCAGGTGATAGCCGCCGCTGGCGGCATACCTTACGGTCATCGCCACGAAAACAATCGCCGAAATAACCATCAGTTTTTTCAAGGGGTAGCCTCTCTTAGATTGACGAAATTTTTCCTATCTACTGCAGAAATCGGAGCCCGAATCACGAAACTTCTTTCCCGCCTCGGGGATAAACTCCCAGTCGTAACTCTTCGCGTGCAGAACTAGTTTGAGCACCCCAAATGCGTCATCGTTCCGGATTTCGCTGGTAGGCAATGGTGCCGCAAACGGTCGGTGGCCTTTGCCGCCTGTGCCCGCGACGATTTCCCGAATACCGCGCGCGGGATCGGGCCTCCCTTCAGGATCCTGCGGAGCAAACCGCTCGTAATCGTGGTCGTGGCCGTTGATCACCAACGCTGCCTTTGCGTCGTACAGGTCCTTCCAGAAATCCTTCATTCCAGCATCGTTGCCGTGCTTCGCACCCGAGCTAAACAGTGGCTTGTGCCAGTAGGCGACTGTGCAGGCGGCAGGATGCGCTTGAAGATCTTGGCGCAGCCACATTTCTTGTGAGGACCCCGTCTGGCAACCTCCGACTTGATCGCACTCGCTGTTCAGCACGACGATGTGCCAGGCGGCTAGGTCGTAGCTGTAATAGCCGCGTGCTGGGTCGCCCGCGTTCGCTCCAAAGTAATCGAAATACGGGGTCGCCGCGCCGGAATGAAATTCATGATTACCAGGTGCCGGACGCGTGCGCGCCTTGTGGCGTCCCCACGTGATTCCGTAACAGTCGTGGAATTGCTGAGCCGTGCCTTCTTCGTAGGCGTTGTCCCCCGTCGTAAAGACGGTTCCGGGAATCGAATCCAGCAGCTTGGCAGTCGCTTCCGCACCGATAAGGTCGGGGCAGCCCGCAATGTCGCCCGCGCCGACCAGAATGGGATCGCCGCTATACGGAGGCGGAGCCACTCCTTGCGAAGCGAGTTGCAGCGCTTCGCGCGTCGCCCGTTGTCGATTTTCGTAGCTTCTCCAGCCGTATATAGCAAACCCCACGGCCACAAGTGCCGCCAGCACCACGATCGTTTTTCTCATCTCGTTAGAACTTGATCCGTACCATGAACTGAAGTTGCCGGGAAAGTCCGGTGCCGACGTTGTCGCTGAAGAAATTGTCGTTGTTATTGTTGTGGCCGGCGATCGTGTTGATCTGCCCAAACGTTCCCGACCCCGCCGTGCTGCATGCAAACGGCGGAGCGCTCGTGCAATTGAAGTCCAGCGTCAAACTTCCGGGATCGGCGAATTGCGTGTGGTTGAAAATGTTGAACGCCTGCACTCCAAATTGCATGCTGAACCGCTCCGTCAGCCGAGTTTCCTTCATCAATGCAAAATCCACCTGCCATACGTCGGGAGAACGGATCAACCCGTTCGGTTCATTGCCATAGCGAGTAAGAATCCCGGTGTTCGGGTCTACTGGCGGCGCTGCAAAAGCGTTGGCGTTGATGAACAAGAAGTTGTTTGCCGCGGTGGGAGCGACCGTGAGTGGAACTCCGGGAACGACGTCGGGCCGTTGGTTAGGCCCTGAGTTCGCGTCCGGCACTTGCGGCACCGGAACATTGGCGAAAACAGTGAGCGGATGGCCGGTATGCCAGGTCCCGATGCCGCTCATTTGCCACCCGCCGGCGATTTTAGAAAGAGCCCCGTTCGACGAGAGGTAATGCTTCCCCGGACCGAAGGGCAGCTCATACACGCTGTTGATAACCAGATTGTGCCGGATGTCGTAGATGCTCGGACCACGCTCGCAGGCGACGCATAGCGCATTTTCCGGTGCATTCGACTCGCCTCCCCCAACTGATCCATCATTAATTGAATGCGAAAACGTATAGTTCGCCTGGAACGAAAAACCCGTCTGAAACCGCCGCTGCACAGAAAGCAGCAGGCCGTCGTAACTGCTTCCACCGTCATCTTTCTTCACATCCACGTCGCCGTAAAAGACCTGCTGGCCATTAAGCGTCACGAAAAATGGATCGAGCGGCCGGACGCAGGTTTGCGTGGCCTGATATGTCGCCTGATCGCATAGGTTTTCGAAGTTGCGCGCAAACAGACGCACTCCATGACTCCCGAGGTAGGAACTTGTAAACAGAAAGTGCGCTGGCAGCTGGTGCTCGATGGTCAGCCCCCAGGTTTCCACGTACAAGTCCCGGCGGTGGCGGAAAAGCGCTCGCGGCTGCAAGAGCGGCGTTCCTGGAACTCCGAAATCAGGCGGATTCTGCAGTAAACCCGGTCCGAAATGCAACGAATCGGCTGGAGCGTCGACACCCTGCGTCAGCCCGAGGCGCTGGTTGTCGCTCTCCAGCGCCGCGTTCTGGTCGTCGTTTTGCGCGGCTCCGTGATAAATGCCGAAGCCGGCGCGGATCACCGTCTTGCTGTGAAGGAACGACGGCGCCCACGCCACTCCAATCCGCGGATCCCAGTTCCGGTAGTTCGGCGTGAAGAGCGAAGGATTGTTCGGGCAGCTGGGAGACTCCACCGACCGCACTGGATTGATCGATCCCGATCCGACGCATTCGCCATTAAAGTTTTGCAGATCGAAAACCGTCGTGCTGTTATGCGCTTCGCTCGCCACTCCGTAATACTCCCAGCGCAGGCCCAGGTTCAGCGTGAGGTTTGGCCGAATCTTCCATTCGTCCTGGAAATAAGGCATCACGAACATATGCCGCAAGTAATGCAGTGACCACGACGAACGGAAGAAGAGATTATCGATATTGTTGGTGATTAGGCTGTTGTTGTCCGTGTAATTGATGGTGTTGTCTGCGGTGATTCCCTGATTCAGGCGGACGCGCCGGAGTTCGATTCCGCTCTTGAACGTATGCCGGCCGTGCGTCCAGGTGACGTCGTCGATATAGGAAAGCGTTGTGCCAACCTCGTTGTCCGTATTGCAGTCGTTGAGCGATTCGAAGTTATCGGAGTTTACCGCCAGCGGAAAATTGCAAATCTGCGGATTGTGAAATGGCGAACGGTTGATTCCGAATTTCGACACATTGAATACCGTCGGGCTGAATTCGTGTTGCAGCGCAACAACGTAGTTCCCCGGGTGATTAAAAACGCCTTGCTGATCGAGGGCGTTGCCTAGAGGTGCGCGCGTGAGCGCGACGTCCCGCTGCGCCCGGGCGTAAAAACTCGTCTTGTCCGTGAATTTGTGATCGAAGCGCGCTAGCCACGAGTCTTCGTGGATAATTGTGGTTGGTTCGTGCGTGAACAAGTCTACACCCAGGCCAAAATTGGAACTCGTCGGATCGATACCCTGATCTTGAAAAAACGAATCCGGGAACACGTGGACGGCCGCACAGCCAAGCGCTTGGTTCTGCGAAACAGCCGATTGCCGCCATGGATACGCTTGCAGAATCTGGCACATGGCCGGCGACCCTTGCAGAATCTGCTGCTGGAGGCTGGGGTCGGGAACTGACGCTTGCAGCGTCTGCTCCTGCAATTGCCGGAGTCCTTCGTAATTGATAAAAAAGAACGATTTGTCTTTCTTGATGGGCCCGCCGAGCGTCATGCCATATTGCCCCAGTCGGAACGGCGGAATGGGTGACGGATCGATGAATTCGCGAGCGTCAAAAACGGAGTTGCGAAAGAACCCGAACACTGTTCCGTGGAAATTGTTCGTACCCGACTTTGTGGCGACGTTTACCTGCCCACCCGCCTGCGACCCATACTGCGCGTCGTAAAGTGCCGAATCCACGCGATATTCCTCGATGGCGTCCTCGGAAATCTGCAGCCGCGTGGTGGACTTCTGCGCTTGCTCCTGAATTCCCGTCGCATCCACTCCGTCGAACGTGAAATTATTGTCGTCACGTGCCCGCCCGGCGAATCGAATGGTTCGCTGGTCCCCTCCGCCATCATCCTGCGCCCACGCCGCAAGCATCGTCAGTGTCGACCAGTTTCGCCCGTTCGTGGGCAGGTTCTCGATTTGGTCGGAGCGAATCACGCCGGCGCTTTCCGCGCTGCTGCGCTCGTATGGCTCGGACGCTTCGGCTTGCACTACCACCTTTTGCTGCACGGCGCCCACCGAAAGCACTACGTCAAGCGTTCGCGTTTCTCCGACCTGCACCTCGACGTTTTGCACTTGCTCGGTCTTGAATCCGTCGTGGCTCACAACCACCGTATAAACGCCCAGCGCGATTGCAGGAAAGCGGTATAGTCCTCGCGCGTTCGTCGGGCGCTCGTCGGAAAGTCCGGTGGCCACCGCAGTGATTTGGACCACAGCGTTAGCGACAATCGCACCGCTTGTGTCGGTCACGGTGCCTTCCAGCGTCGCCCGGTCCGTCTGAGCGGCTACGGGGCAGACGCTCGCAAAGACAGCGCAAAGTGCAAGAGTCCAAATCAGACGATTCCGCATAAGTCATACCCTCCACCTGGCGGTCTTTTTGCGCTGGGAGCCGCGATTGCGACCGGCACACTTCAACGGATCTGCCGGCTTCCTGCCTAAGCAAACGTCAATCGCTGCGCGGCATTAAGGCGAAGCAATGTGAAGCCGAAATGAAGGCCGTGTGAGAACCTGATGAATCAAGGTGAGGGTTGATTGCAGCCGAAAGGCCGCCCCGAAGCCTCAACACAGGTGTTGCTTGAGGGATCAGAAAGAGAGGAAAAGCATTCAGCGGGGAGCGTTTTCCATCCACCAAATGCGCCAGGTGGAAGGATCGCTGCCGAGATTTTCACCGGAGATGTCGCGCAGCGCCTGAAATACCCACGAGCGCGTGTTCGCATCGATTGCAGGATCTTCCGCGAACTTGATAAGTGTGGGCACGGCCTTCATGCGCTGCCCTTTCGTCAGCATTCCAGACTGCGCGATTCCGCAGCCGGCGCCTTCCCGCACTTCCTTCGAAGGATCGTTCCGAAAAGCTTCGAGCATCGGCTCGATCGAAGCGTCGCTGCCGAGCAGAGACATTCCCTCGACGGCCCAGAAGCGCGTTTTTTCGTTCGCATCGTGCGAGTACGTCCGCAAAAGTTCCAGTGCGCGCTCCGGTTCCACGCCGCGATTTCCCATCGCACCCAGCATCCACAAAGCCCATGGCCGCGCCGCGGGGTCGCTGGCTATGCGATCCATCAGTTGCCGTGCGTCGCGAGGCGTCTTCGCAAGTTTGTACGATGCAAGTTCCACTTCGATTCCCGCCGCGCGCACGCGGAGGTCGTTCGCATTCAACGCGGTGTTGAGAAGCCCGGAGAGCCTAGGGTCCATATTCAAATGCCCGCGCCAGCCATCGACGCGATCGGAGAGCTGTTCGATGGCTCCCGAATAATGATTGATCGTTCCCTCCAGAAGCAGTTCCGATTGCTCCTGAGGCTTCATCCTCGCGAGGCGTTCGCTCAAATGCTCGGAGAATTTTGCGGGTGATGCCGGCTCCGGGCCGGTTTTGAGCTCGACCATATGTGCGATTTTTTCCCACGCGGCGCGCGCCGAAGCGGGTTTCAACGCGAGGAAAAGCATCAACGCCAGCGCGATGAACGCGGAAATCAGCGCAAAGCGCAAGCTGCGTTCGCCGGCAGGAATCTGCTCGTCAATCGGCCGATCGTTCTTAAAGCGCTCGTCCAAACTCACTCCCGATTCCAATCCGGATTTCGAGCTATCAATGCTTCGAATCAGCTTATTGAGATGCACCGCAGCGGGCAATGGTACATACGGCTAAAGAAGACTTTGTTAGCGTAGAAGTAACGTTGCCGCGCGAAGAGGCGTTGAAGCCCGCATTGTGCGTTTGCACATTTCTTATTTCATCGTGTGGCTCAGGAAATCGATGGTCCGCTTCCACGCATCCTGAGCGTCGTCCGGGCGATAGCCTTTTGTGTTGTTCGGATTCTCGAAGGCGTGGCCGGCGCCTTCGTAGATTTTCACGTCAACGCGCTTTCCCTCGTTGCGCAGGGTCTTCTCAAACGAATGCACGTCGGCGGGCGTGATGCCGTGGTCTTCGCCGCCAAAATTTCCGAGCACCGGCGCAACAATTTGTCCAAGATCCGTGGGATCGGTGGGCAAAGCGCCGTAGTTGACGACGCAAGCCGCCAAGCGCGGCTGATGCATCGCCAGCTCGATTGAAAATCCGCCGCCCATGCACCACCCGATCGAGCCGATGCGGTCTCGAGTGACATCCGCGCGCGTGCCCAGATAATCGTAAGCCGCCATCAGGTCGCGAATGCCGCGGTCCTGCGGAAGCCCGCGCATCAGTTCGTGCGCTTCGCCGGGATCGGCAGTGCTTTTGCCGCGATAGAGGTCGACTGCGAGCGCGACGTAGCCTTGTTCCGCCAGCTTTTCGGCTTGTTCTTTCACCCAGTCGTTGAGCCCCCACCATTCGTGGATCACGATGAGCGCCGGGTGGCGTCCCGGCGAATTGGGAGTGACGAGGAATCCATCGACGGTTTCTTTGCCGCTCGGATACTGCACGGTCTGAGTCTTTACTTTATCGCTCGGGGGCTGCGCCGCGCGAGTGTGGGTCGCGCCGCCGCGGGCTGCGAAAGCCGCAGACAACACCGCGACCGCAAGAATTCCCGAGACTGCATTGAGCATCAGCTTCAACTTCATCATTTGCTCCTTCCGGTGCTCCTTCCAGTTCGAAGCGCCATTCTAGTCGGTCGCTGGCGCGCGCGCTACCCCGCCGCCTCACGAAGTCGCGGGTTGTACTTGGACAGCTGTGCCGTAGGCGAGCACTTCGGTGACGCCCTGCATTACTTCCGTGGCGTCGTAGCGCACACCGATCACGGCGTTGGCGCCGTGCTGCGCGGCGTGCTGAAGCATCAGTTCGAGCGATTCTTCGCGCGTCTTCTCGCACATTTCCTCGAACAGCGTGATGTTCCCGCCGACGATGGTTTGAAGCGAAGCGCCGAGGTTGCCGAGAATGCTGCGCGAGCGCACGGTAACGCCGCGGACGAGTCCCAGGTTCCGCACGATCCGGTAGCCCGGTAGATCGAATGCCGTAGTGACCATGTTCAGGGTTACCGCGGTGTTCATCGTGGCACCTTCCTAATTTTGCTTTGCTCGCGCCGCGGTGGACGCTCTATTTTTTCTCCGATTCTGCGTTGTTCTTTTGCGACGCTGCTACGACGCTGATTTCTACATTGGAGGCGTGACGCAGCGAGCGGTAAATTTTCTGCGTCGCCTTCTGATAGTCCGATGCTTGCGCTTCAAAAATATTAGCCACGTATTTCTGGGGGTTACGGTCGATGATCGGGAACCAGGTGCTCTGCGCCTGAACCATGATGCGATGGCCCTTCAGGAAAACGTGGTTGTTCGTGTGCAGGCCAATGGTCACGGGCGTAATTTGACCTGCAACCATTGGTTCGGGTTTTTCAAAGCTGTTGCGAAAGCGGCCGCGCAAAACTTCGTCGGCGACCATCAGCTCGAAGCCGCCCATTTTGTGATCGGGTTCGTATTTTTCCGGATAGACGTCGATCAGCTTCACGACCCAGTCGCTGTCGGTGCCCGTGGTCGAAGCGAAAAGATGGGCGACGATGTCGCCCGCCAGCGTGAGGTCATCGGCGAGCGGCTCGGTTTCCCAGGAGAGCGTGTCGGGCCGGTGCTCGACGAACCGCTGGTCTTCGACCAGCCAGGTGTACCAGCGGCTGCCCTCGGAATAAGTTTCTTCGATGGGGCGATGGCGATAAGGAACCGGATTTGCGGGATCGGAAATGTAACTGTCGAATGCTTCCGCCGCTTCCCAAGGCGCGTCAAACGACAGCTTGCCGTCTGCGCGGAAATAGAGCTTCCTCTTGGTGACGCCGTCGCGCGGCGGCCAGGCGTCCCACGATTTCCATTTGTTCGAGCCGGTTTCAAACGTCACCGCTTCTTTCACAGGCAGAGCTCCTTTGTCCTTCAGCCAGAAAGCGAACCATGGCGCCTGAATGTTTTCGCGGAAGTAGCGGCTGGTGTCGCTGCCAAAGTCGATTTCTCCGAGCTTGGTGCCAGCGCTGCGCGCCCATCCGCCATGGTTCCAGGGACCGACGGCCAAATAGTTGTTGTGCTTCGCGTCCTGCGGCTCGAGTAATCCGTAGATCGCAATGGGACCGTAGAAGTCTTCCTGATCCCACCAGCCGGCGACGTTGAGGTTCGGCACCGTGAGCGTGAAATTCTTGAAGTAGCGCGGGAACGCTTGCTTCTGCCAGAATTCGTCGTAGTTCGGATGCGCCGCGAAGTCGTTCCAGGTGGGCAGGGTCTTGTGGAAGTAGCGATTGTTCGCGTTCGAGAGCGGGCCGAGGGCGAGATACCAATCGTAACTATCGTACTTGTCGAACTGGAATTGAAAATTCGTTTTGCCAGATTCGAGCAGCGCAGCGTACTCGAAGCCGTAGCTCAGGCGGAACGCGCCATTGTGGTGGAAATCGTCGCCGAGAAACATGTCTGCAGGCGACGCTTGTTCCGAGACGGCTTTCAGCGCCGGATGCGGCTCGAGCAACGCCATCGCGGTGAGCCAGCCGCCGTAGGAGATCCCCGCTTCTCCGGCGCGGCCATTGTTGTTTGGAACGTTTTTCACGAGCCAGTCAATTGTGTCGTACGTGTCGGTGCCTTCGTCGATTGAGCCGGGCTTGGCGCGATCGCGCGGCGGACGCTGCATGACGAATGCCCCCTCGGAGCCGAATCGGCCGCGAATATCCTGGACGACGAAGATGTAGCCGTCGGCAAACATTTCGCGATAGAGGAAGAGAAGACGTGAGTAGCCGTGATCGTCGTCGCCCAGGCAGTAAGGAGTCCGCGTGATGAAGAGCGGCAATTTTTCGGCGGCGTTTTTGGGCGCGTAGATTTCGGTGTTCAGCTTCACGCCGTCGCGCATGGCGATCATCACATCGGTCTTGTCGAAGAGCGTGCTCAGATCGGGCAATTGCGGAGTCTGCTGCGCGCGGGGAACCGCGACAGAAAGCAGCGTGATGGCGACGGCCGTGAGGAGCACTAGTTTTGTTGGCATTGCGCGTTTTGTCGCATTTGCGCTCATGGGTTCGGCTCCCGTTGAGGGGCCCGAGCGGCGGGAGCATAGCACAATCGGAGAGCGAAGCACGGTTGTGGAAGCAGGTACGCAAACCATAGCGAGTGCGCGGACGAAAGACGCGAAACCGCATTTTTTTGGCGATTAGGACGTGGTGCGATTCTTTGTTTTGAGGGGCTTAGAGGTGTTTCTGCTCGAGTGAATTTGGCGATTAAAAAAACTGCAGATTGCGGGCCTTCCGGGCCACCGAGTTTCTGAGGGACTAGGGCTTGTATGTGTCCAGGAACTTTCCGACGAAATTGCCTTCCTCAGTTCCGTCGGGCTTGGAGATAGTCCAATCCAGGACTTCTGATTCTTGACACGTAAGTTTTTCACCTTTTGAATGATTCTGAACGATCGTTAGATCACTATCTAGAATTCCATAAATGGAGCCACCCCTCCAGGAAGTGACGTTGACAAAAACCACCTCATACTTCTTCGAAGCATCGTAGAGCTTAATAGTTACGAAAAAGCTTTGATTCTTGGGGAGCCCTGCGATGTATTTGTTTTTCGCCTCAGGCAAGCTTTCTCGGGCCTTTTTGACATAGGGCGCGATGGCCTCCTCAAGCTTCTTAGTTTGCTCAGCGTTTGCGACGACTGGTTTGTCCTTGGGAGCGTTGTTCGGAGCGGCAGTCGAAATTCCTCTCGATTTGAAGTGCTCGATTTCTTCCATAGGTCTATTCCATGCCATGAGGTTCGCGGGTTGCCAATGTGGGTCTGACAAAGCCTCGCACGGCTCGTTTGGAAATTCAGTAAAGCTCCAACCTGTAAAAAACCACTCGTCGTGTTCGAAGACGGCGTGCGTGACGGCAACCCCATTGAAGATTGCGCCTTCACGCGTTGCTTTCCCACAACCATAGATATCAAACTCGCCCTTGTCGTTATGCGCCAGCTCCGGTCGAAATTCCAGGAGGTCAGGCATTTGAGCGAAATCCGTTCCGTGCTCAGACTGCATGGCGGCTACAAAAACGTTTTGGTCCGCGCCGCCTTTGCCCCTGCTTGACACTAATTCGTAAAGCTGTTCCCACTTCCTCTCGCGATATGCTTGCACGTAGGCGTTCAACCGTTTTGTGAGTGTCTCTCGCTGCGCTGACGGAATCTTGGAAAAGGGCTCCGTTTGGGCCCCAGCGTGAGCAACGGCAAAACAGAGGTAAGCAACTAAACCGAATGCAACTCTCGTTCGAATCCTCACGTTACCTTCCTCGTCACGCCAGTCCGCTTTCCAGACAGCGGATCAGAGCGTGCCGAACACCGAAACTCGACAGTTTGTACGCCAAGTGTATGCTTCTGTTGCGATAGTTAACAACATCGGCGGAAGAGCTGACGCTTTTCCGCTTGACTGAAAGTCCTGTGCAGTCCGGGGGATCCCTGACAGTTTGGACCGGGCGCATCCGTGACTCTGCAGAGGACGAGGTGTGCTGCGAGAGAAAGTCAAAAGAGCCGGCGAGACGCCGGCGCTACTAAAAGCTACATCTGCTACTGGGACGTGGAGTTGCCCGGGGTTGCGTCGGCGTCGATATCGGCGCCGTTTACCACCAGGTCTACGCGGCGATTTCGCTGGCGGCCTTCGGGCGTGTCGTTAGTGGCGACGGGCTGGGTTTTGCCGAAGCCGCGTGCGGTGATGGTGGAGGCGGCGACGCCCTGATCGACCAGGAAATCGCGGACCATGCCGGAGCGGCGCTCGGAAAGCTGCTGATTAAATTCGTCGGTGCCGACGCTGTCGGTGTGTCCTTCGATCTGCATGCTGAGGCCGGGGTGCGAAAGAAGGACGCCGGAAATTTTCGCGAGCTTTTCGCGCGCGCCGGGCTTCAGCGTGTAGCTGCCGGTGTCGAAGAGGACATCGGACATATTCACGATGAGGCCGCGGGCGGTGTCTTGCGTTTGCAAAATCGAGTTCAACTGATTCAGCAGTTGCGCGCGGAGTGCGGCTTTTTCGGCCTCGGCGTCTTTGACGGCTTTGCGGGCTTTTTCCGCGTCGGCTTCGGCCTGCGCCGTTGCGGCTGCCGCCTGCGCTGCGGCGATGCGCGATTTTTCGGCATCGGCTTGCGCGGCTTGTTGCTGCACTTGGGCTGCGGACTTGGCTACTTCAGCTTCGGCTCTTTCGCGTGCTGCCTGTTCGGCGGCGATGCGCGATTTCTCCGCTTCCGCCTGCGCCGCTTGTTGTTGCGCTTGCGCGGCAAGACGGGCTGCTTCGGCTTCCGCTTTTTCCCGGGCGGCGCGCTCGGCAACGAGTTGCGCTTCAAGACGGGCCTTTTCGGCCTGCTCGGCCATGGCCTTGGCACGCGCTTCGCGTTCGGCGGCGGCCTGGCGTTCCTGCGCGAGTCGCTCTTCTTCGCGGCGCTTAACGGTGATGGCGCGCGCGTCTTCGGCGGTTTGCACGGCCTCGCGGGCGGTCATCTCGACCTGCTTCTTGTCGCCTTTGTGCTCGTGGAACTCTTCGGACTGGGCGAGCAGCTGCGAGGCTTTCAGGTAGCTGTCGGCGGCGTAGTGCTCGGCTCCGGCGGCTCTTGCGATGGCCATGGCGTTGCGCGCTTCCTGAAGTCCGAGCGGGATGCGAGGATCGGCGATGGGCTGAGCGTTCGCTTGCACGTAGGTGTACTGGCTGCGCTGGAGAAGATCGAATTTCGCGTCGATTTCTTCGACGCTGCCCATGGTGTCGGGGCGGACGATATTTTCTAGGACTACGACTTCGCTCGGCTGCGTGACCGCGAAATATGGCTCGGCGGTGACGATCAACGCGAAGGCTTGCAGCTGCGCGGTGACGTCGAGCTTGCTCTTCGATGACCCTTCGACCTGAATTTCGCCAAGATTGTCGGCGCGCCCTTCGGGCGAAACGGCCCAGAGGACGTAGGTGAGGAATTCGGGGCCGAAACGAGTAGCTGAGTTGAGCTTTTCGAACTGCGCCTGGATGCGAATCGCGCCTTTGCGTCCTTCTACTTTAGCCTCGCCCTTGGCGAAGGGCAGAAGGATGGTGCCGCGGAAATCGATTTTGGTGGCGCCGCTAAGATGTCGATAGTTGATTGCTTTGGTGGTGCGAGCCACGACCGTGACGCGATAGAGCGGCGTTGACTCCTGCTTGGGCACGTCGGCTTGCGGGGTGGTTTGCTGGGACGATGCAGCTGGCGGAGGCGCCTGCGCCTGGCCGAGCGCTCGCGGCGCCGGAATAACCAGAACCCCTAGGACTGCAAGAGAAGCCCACGCGGTTTTCACGTCCCACCCCTTCGCGCCTGATTTAGAGGCACGGTTACCGGTTCATTTCCGCACGGCGAAACACGCATCAATACCCACTGCGCCCACGACGGTCGAGCGGAGAACTTGCTAATCGGTCTTATTAGGCTAGCAAATTCGGAGAAAGACGGAGGAACGGCAGCGTTTTGCGGTATGCAAGTAATCACTAAGAGGGGTTTTCCGCGCCGCTGCAGTCGCTTACACCTTCTTGGCGCGCTCGTCTAAAACTGAAGGAGGACTGCTTTGCCTGCGCCCCGCCCGATTGCCAGCAGACGTCGAGCAACAATACTTTTATTCGCGTCTTCTTTTTTCCTGCTCTCTCCCACGCTCGAACCGCAGAGCTCGCGCCCGTCTGAGACAAGTGTTCTGCCAGCGCCCGCCGAAATATTTGCTGCCGCAGAGCGTGCTATGGGAAGTGTGGATGCTCTCGCCAAGATCCGGTCAATCTCAGCGATTGCGGCGTGCCACGGACCTAAGGCGGACTATGAGACGCGTATCATTTCAGACAGGCGCGGAAATTTGTCGTTTCAGCAGTTCTTTTCGGATCATAAGAACATCGCGGGAATCCTGAACGGACGGGGCTGGCAATTAGGCGACGACGGCCGTTACGAATGGATTGATGCATCGGAGACCTCCGTTCTACGCGGCCATGAATTCCAAATGATGGCCATTGATCTTAGGAAGCGCTTCCAAGATTTCAAGACTGTGGGCAACGCGGAATTCGAGGGCCAGCCTGCGATTCAGGTTTCCATGACAGATGAACTGGAGCATCCGGCGGGTGCTTACTTCTCGATGAGCTCACATTTGCTATTGGGGCTAACCGTGACAAACGCTCGCAGTGGAGGACCGAGTCTCCTCAAAATTCGGTTCGACTCGTGGGAATTGATTGGCGGCGTGAATGTCGTGAGCCACGTGACGATTCTCGCCGGTTCGCAGACATGGATCTTTGATTTCACATCTTTGAAGCTGAACGCGGCGAGTGAGAAAGCGTTCCAAATTCCAGACGGTCCAGCCAAGCTGTCCGAGTGAACCAACGGTCCATTCAATCAGAAGGAATCCTTCAGCTGACAGTCTAGAGTTATCACAAAACTCCGAACATTCGCTTCCTTGGTTTAGGCGGCGTGGAGGACTTTTCGCTGGCTAACGGAGTCGCCATCGCCTTTTTTCAATTCGCGGAAAACGATTGTGGAGAGGAGGGTCATGCAGCCTAGGACCAAGTATGCGCGGTGGACGCCGTGAATAAATTCTAGAGAATTGGAAGTGTGGCGATCGGGGATGAAGAACGCGGTGACGAGGGATGCCGAGGCTACGCCAAAACTGACGGCCATCTGCTGCGTGGTGCTGGCGATGGAGCTCGCGCTGCTGGACTGCTCTTCGGTGACGTCGGCATAGACGAGCGTGTTCATGCTCGTGTATTGCAGCGAGGTGAAGAAACCGTAGCAGAACACTTCAGCGACGATTAGCCACACCGGCGTGCTTTTGCCGATGGTGGCAAAAAGCAGAATCTGCACGCCGATGAGCAGCGTGTTCGAGACCAGCACGGCGCGGTATCCAAAACGGGCCAAAATTCGCGGCATCATCGGCTTCAGGCTCATCGCGGCGATCGCCTGCGGCATCATCAGCAGGCCGGATTGAATCGGTGTGAAGCCCAGGCCGACCTGATACAAGAGCGGGAAGAGAAATGGAATGCCGCCGATGCCAAGGCGGGTGAAGAAGCTACCGCTTACGGATGCGCGAAACGTGCGGATCCGGAATAACGCGAGACGCAGCATGGGATGAGCGGTTTTCGTCGCATGAAACCCGTAGCCTGCGAGGAACGCAATAGAAACTGCCAGAAGCCCCAGAATTTCCGCCGCGCTCAGCGTATGTTCGCCGAATACCTCGAGCACATACGAAAGAAGGCTGACGCCGGAGCCGAAAAGAATCAGGCCGGCGACATCGAGAGGGTCGGTGCGTTCGCGGTAGTCGGGGAGATGCAGGTAGACCAGGACCAAGCCGACGAGGCCAATCGGAATATTCACGAAGAAGATAAAG
>Ga0210401_10001349_pt1 | contig 28532 bp, 25 predicted proteins | sample IncBWH32MmetaG_FD_150866 | JGI IMG/M metagenome (GOLD analysis project Ga0210401, IMG submission 150866) | Forest soil microbial communities from Barre Woods Harvard Forest LTER site, Petersham, Massachusetts, United States - Inc-BW-H-32-M | ecosystem: Environmental > Terrestrial > Soil >...
GTCCCCGACCGTCACGGCGCGATATCCCATATCGACCATGGCGATTGAGACGACTCCGCCGCTCGTGGCCACTGGGTTAAAGGAGGCATCCGCCTTCAGAATGGGCGGCGCGCGATAAGAAAAATCCTGGTCCCGCTTCCTCAGAGTGAGCAGATTGAGTGTGGCAGCAAGCGCAAACAGCAGACCGGCCATTGCCCAGAGAATCCTTCTTGTGCGCTTGTCTGCGACTGCGGGAGCGTTCCACAACAGGACTACGTAAAGAGCCAGTGTCGCCAACAGACGGCGCAGACCGAACAGGCCGGCGGCCGAAAACGGCGCACAAGCAATTGCATAGAGGACGATCAGAAGCAAAGCCACTCGCCAGCGGCCTGCCCTGACCATCAAATCCACTCCCACGGTCAGCGTGAAAATCAGAACAACATAGTGATAGGAACCTGGCATGGAAGAAAGCAGCAATAGGACGGGTAAAAATGCCGCCCACTCCCAGGCTGTGGTCTGGTTGTCACTGGACTCACCAGTTGAGAACAGAAAAGCGAAGAGCAGCCCAGTACTCGTCAATGCGAGTGCGATCGCGTAAACCAAAGGCGAACCGAAGAGCGGAGCCGGATTCAATTCGGGTTCGAAAAGGAATAGCCGATGCCAGAGTGAACTGAACGAGCTCCAATGCAAATCATAAGGAGCGAGCACATCTCCTCGGAACGCCCTGGGTAGGACCTCATAGAGCCAGATGCGGTGCACGTCGAGACCGAAGATCAGCACAGAGACTGCGGCAAGCGCCAAAGCGCCGGCGATCATTCCCGCAACCGCCCGCCAGTCCCGCTTTCGCACGAAGATGATAAGAAACAACGCGGGAAACACCTTGAACCAGGCGGCTGTGGCCAGCAGAGCCCCGGCCGTAAAGTGATGGCCGCGGAGCGCGGCGAAGTAAGCTAGACAGATCAACAGCAGAATTAAAACGTAGTATTGGCCCAGCATGAAGTTCGTGCGCAAGGGAAGAAGGCATAATCCTGCGATCAGGAGTATGTGTCGCCAGTGAAGCTCAGTAAGGCGGCGCAGGATGCATAACGCAGCGGCTAGAAATGCGAGGTTGAGCAGGATCCAGACTCGCTTGGCAGCGAGGGGCGCCAGCGGCGTGAGTAACAGCATGGGTGCGGCGCACAGAGGAGGGTGAGGCGCGAAAGCGACCAGCGGCTGGGGAATCTGGTTATGGTCTTTCTGTCTTTGAAACCAAGTCCACTCGTAGGCGCGGTCGATCGGAGTATGCTCGACGCGAAGTAAAGCTGCCAGGTAGTAATTTGGGAAGTCAGTATTCAGCATGCGCCAGGTGGGAAGGATGGCGCGCGCGGCAAACAAACCAAATAAGGCGACGACGAGAATCCACTCAATCGCCGGGAGCATCCGCTTGAGCGCTCGCTTGGATATTGTTTCGTTCACTCCGAGCTCGGATCTCCTCGGAAAGATAGACCGATCGTCTTAGCGATTCTTGAGGGTGCGATTGTAGTCTGGACGCGACTAAAAGTACCACGTTCATTGTTGTGGTTCCCTTGTCGAAGTGCAGGACGCCGTGCTTTAACGGCAAGCTCGGCTGGTCCCACATCGCTGAACCGGATCGCGGGCGGCGGAAGTGGGCGGGCAAAAACACACAGCAAGCGCTCTCTATGCCACCTTCCACGGGATCGGTGGCCATCGCCGTAAGCAGTTGCTGAGGCGGCGGGGCGAACTGGTCGAGCGCACGTTCGCGCACGCTTACGAGACGGGTGGTCTGCGGCGATTGTTTGTGTGCGGAAAACAGAACGACCTTCAATCTGGCGCTGCAACTCAGGAAGATGATGGGAGTGGGAACGGCACGGGCATCCATGACGTGGTGGCACGCCTATTGTTCATTCTTGTGCGGCTACTCTTGATTATCAACGCGATCCTCGTGCCTCCGTGCTCGTTGTTGGCTTGCAGGTCGCGTCGGATACCGCATCGCGGTCGATGTGTTCGATGGAAAACTCGAGGCCAGAAATCGCCGATTTCGGGGTGCTAGCCGGGTGGGCAGAAGGGAAAGGCCACGTGCTCAAGCAGTTCACCTTGGGCACGAAGGGGCGGCATGAAATGTCAAACCCAGGGTAGGTGGCAGGTGATATTGCCCGCACAAGCACCGACCTGGAAGGAAGGCATGAAGTGCAAACTCTTCAAGAGTGGTTCAGGAAGACAAAGGTGTCATTCCATGTTGCGTCATTGCCTACCGTCGTAGTGCCCTACACCAATGTTCACAACGTTCACCATGTTCCGCAGCCAAGACCGAGAGGCCGTACGACGCTCGATGAATTGTTCATCGGATACCGCCGTAAGAGCCTGCTTTCTGGGAGGCCCCGGACGACCGAAGCTTGTGGAACTCTGCATTTGTCTTTTCCAATTCCTGCGGGAAGCAATCAAACTCCCCGACTAGATGGTATTCCTCGCATAAACCACACGCACGCCCTCCCCAGCGAGCATCCTCGTCATCCCAGGAAAGAAAGTCAGTAGCCTTTAAGCCGAGCCTTTGGGCCAGTTGGTGGACTTTCTCCCTTTTTGCCAGTGTAAGTCTTAGCCCGCGGCCCTGATTACCCAGCTTTTCCGTCCTCAGACCGAGGCCGCGAACAATCTCACCTACGCGGCGCGGCTTTAGGGTATAAGATTCACCCGCCTGCGCAAGCAAAAAGTTCGCCGTAGCCGCCAGACTCCCCATTGTGATGGTGTCCGTCTTGTGAACGTCTCGGAAAAGGGCACATCCCACCACCCACTCCTGCTCTCCGTAGCGGCTCAGTTTCGCCTCGCTTTCGTGCTCCCGCAGTAAGCGATAAATTCCGTCTTCGGCCCCTTGATCACCGGGAAACGTGGCCAGCAGGGCTTCCCCGATTTGCCTGATTCGCGGATTCAGATCTGCAAGTTGGGGAAAAAGTGTCTTGAGAGGTCGCTTGAAATACTGAAACCGGAAACCGAACAGTGACGGCAGAAATTCGTTCTTGATCCCCGCCAAAGCGGGTCCGTCCAGGGGACGGATATTTCTCCTGCTCGGCAACATGGGTATGTTCAGGCATCGACTTGCCAGTGCCGCATCGGGCGGAGCCAAGCGAGACGATATGACCCTTGGGCCAAACGTCTCATATACGCCGTTTGCACGTGCTACGTGAACCCCCGGTGCGTTTCCCATGCGCAATAGGCCCAGTAATTGTCGGCTCCGTCCATCCCTCCCAGGATCGAATTCGTCGATCAGCAGAGTGGGGGTGATACTGCTTGAAAGGCGATAGAGAGCAGCGGGCGACAAGTCACCCACCAAGACTCCGCGTCGACACAATGCACCCAGTAAGCGCAGGAGCGTGCTCTTGCCCGAGTAAGGAGGACCACTCACCCACAGGTACACCGCAACCGGTGAGCAATCGAACAACCAGGAGTGAAATACAAAAGCGGAAACCGCAAGAGCCTCCTCTTGGGGAAGATCGATGTAATGATGAATGCACTCCTGAACTCGTCGCCACAGGGCGCATGGATCGCCGCATGGCTCGAAGCGATGCGGAAGTTCAACGGCGCGAAGCAGCCCGGAGTCAAGATGGGGGGGAACATATAGCGTTCCGGAGTGCTGAAAGCTTTTGTGCACCCCTGCGGCAGCGCCCCGATGGACGAGCAACTTCAGTTCCTGGGAATTCCCGAGATCCCGTACCAAGTCAACGAACGTTCCATCCTCAAAGGCTCGGAAGTCGATTGGGACCGCTCCGGTCGAATCTAGCGGAACCCCAGCTGCCTGGCCGCCATTGGGGCCGTGCAATCCTCCGTTGAGTTCGTAGGGAGTTCCGTCGGGAAGGAAAAGTTGGTGCCTGAAGAAGCAACCGCCATCGGTTCGAAAGCCATTGCCGTTGCTTCCATTCTTCCCACTGATCATAAGGCCCTCCTCCTCAAGAGCGCGGACGTAGAGGCCAGTCTTTGAGCCTGTGGCGCGTGCGCGTTTTGAAGAATTTGCAAGTCGAAACGTTTCTCTATTATTGGCCAACAACACATCAGGATCAAGGGAAAATATAATGTAATCAACAAGTTAGCGAAACTTGATTGCCGCAAAAGAGCGAGGGAGCCACGATTCCCGTCCAGTAGCAAGCCCATCCAGCGCGAGCGGCTGGGAGACAGTCTTGGCAAAGGGCCGTTGTCGCTTTAAGAGGCGCCTAAGGGCAGGAACAGAGATATGCGGGGTTTGGAGAAAGCGCATTGTAGCGGCGTGCTGCATTGCGAGCTGAAGCCCAGCATCATGCCACCAAGAGCGGCGCCAAACTGATGGACTTCGGGCTGGCGAAAGCGCCAGTCGCCGCAGTTGGAGCGAGTCGTGTTCGGACTCGCTACCCGGCGACGTTGCATCGCTGACTGCGGAAGCAATGATCGTGGGGACCTTCCAATAGATGTCGCCCCGAGCAGGTGATCTGCAGCGTTGGTTCTCAGCCGAGAAAGTCCTCTCCTTTGTAAACAGACTCAGTCGGAAGTGGAGTTAAGATGGGGCGATGCCCCCCAAGAAAAGAATCCTTAGGCGCCGCAGACTGACAATCTCGGAACGGAAGAGAGCAACCTCCTACTACACCGAAGCAGAACATCGGGACATTACGGCAGCGGCGGCCGACGAGGGTGTGAGTTTGAGTTCATTTATCGCAGCGGCTGCCCTCAAAGAAGCCCGCAAAAAAGGCTTTAAGTAACAAGCCGACCTCCTTCAGAGACTCTATTGACTCCTTGTATTAGTAGCGCTACTATTGTAGTGTCACTATAGCGTCATTGAATGGAGCGAGCGGATGCGCAAAAAGCACTGGCAGGATTCAGAGCGAAAGTTCATTTCGGCAGAGGTCAAGCTGGCCCGATCCTTGTGGGGCAATTTCACTCCCACAGCGCTATGCAGCCTCAAGGATTTGCTTCGCTCTAACCGTTTTTGCATCGCGGCAGGAGACCTGCTTTACCTCGAGGCCCGATGGTATGTCACTTACCCCGGGTTGTTGCGTCTCGCACTTCGTGAGCGCTGCGCCGGAATCCAAGTCTCGCCCGTTCGGCAATTTTGCGATCCGAGTACTAATCGCTGGACTTTTAAATCTACCGTTTATCGTTCATCGGTCTGCAAAGGTTTCGTCGGCTATGGTGACGCCGATCCCTCCAACGTCTCTCCTCTGGTCCACGGAGCCGAGATGCGAGTGGCCGAAACCCGGGCGGTCAACCGGGCCCTGCGCAAGGCGTACGGCATCGGCATCTGCTCCGTCGAGGAGATCAGCTCGTTCGCCGAACCCGCTCTGGCCCCGCGTGAGTCGAAGAAACTTCCTCCTCAGCCGGTGAATGGCAAGAATGGAAACTACGGTGGACCCAAAGTCCGCGACCGCCTCTGCCAGCTCATCCGTCAGCACCAGCTCGATGCCAATCTCGTGAAGTCATACGCTGTCGACTTCTGCGGTACCAAAACCCTTCGTGAGGCCTCCCGTGAGCAGGTCGAAGCCTTCGTCGCTCACCTGGCCGACTGGGCCGAGAAAGATCGCAATGCCCTGCTCTGCCAGCTCAACAGCTATCCCGTAAATAAAGAAGGTGTGGCATGAGGCGCTATTTCGAGTCGCTCCGGCCTGCGGATATGTCCGCCATTCACTCGGTTCCGGACGGGATCTTCCTGGTCCGGGTGGATCGGGCCCAGTATCGCTGGCACAAGCAGAAACCCTATTACGAGATCCGCTTCGCCGTCCTCAAGCCCAGGCATCTGACCGGGTGTTTCATGACCGGCCGCCTGTACTGCACCCCCAAGGCAATGTGGAAGCTGCGCTGGTTTCTGCGCGACTTCGGCTATGACGCCGAACTGCTGGGAAAGAACGAGATCGATGACAAGGCCCTGATCGATCTCTGGGGCGTGGTCAAGGTCAGCGAAGTTACCATTCACGGCCTCGCGGTCCTCAACTTCGACGGCTTCGCGCCGGCGGCCCGGTGGGAAGAACTCTCGATCTTTACCGACATTGATCACCGCGGATCTGAGGTGTCCTCATGACTTACAGCTATACCCAGATCAGCCAGTATCTTTCGTGCCCACGCCGCTACAAGCATCGCTATCTCGATGGTTGGAAAGAGAAAGACACCCGGGCAGCCATGGTGTTTGGCCGAGCCTTCGAGCTGGCCGTTGCCGCCTACTTCCAGCGGCAGGATGCCGCCGCGGTGCTCTACCGGGAATGGGTCATTCATCGGGACAGCGGCATTCACTATTCCGAGCGCGATAGCTGGGACCGCATGCTGCAATCGGGCGTGCAGTTGCTGGATCGCTTTGCCCAGGACGATCGGATTCGCATCCGTCAGCCTCGTCGAAACTTGCAGGTCAAATTCACCAAACCCCTGGCCGGCCAGAACGACTTCGTGGCCTACGTGGATGCCGTCGGTGAACTGGACGGTACTCGCTGCCTGCTGGAATGGAAGACCACCGCCAGCCGATATCCGGAGGAACCAGCAGGGCTACTGGCTCTCGATCCTCAATTGGTCTGCTATTCCTGGGTGACGGGTATCGCCGACGTAGCCCAAGTGGTGTTTGTCCGCAAGCGGCTAGTAGAGATTCAGTACTTCCGGACTGTCATCAGCGACGAGCAACGCGAAGAGTTCGGCCATCTGGTCCAGAACTCAATCCGGAGAATCGAAGCGGCCGAGTTTTTGCCTCACAGCGGCATTCGCTTTCCCCAGAACCCCTGCACCAGCTGTGCCTACATTGGTCTCTGTCTGGGAAGGCCGGACCTGACCGAAGCGGCGCTGGTGCGGCGCCCAGGAGCAGAGGACTTTGGTCTGTTTGACGAGCTTACGTACTAGGATCGCGCCTATGTTGCCCAAGCTCAATCAGAAGCGGGCTCTGTTCGTTCTGACCAGGATCGACGAGATCCTGGCCTGGGAGCGGCGGTCCGAAGCCGAGCGGGACACCCGGTTCGTGGAACTGGGACGATATCTGTGTGAGGTAAGGGCGGGGCAGTACTGGCGGCTGGAGAACCTGAAGTCCTTTGACGACTTTCTGGCCAGGCGGTTTCCGGAGTCGAGGCGGAAGGCGTACTACCTCATGTCGATCCATGAGCACCTGCCGCCACAGGCCAGAAAAGATTTAAAGGAAGTGGGATGGACGAAGGGACTGGAGTTGGCGAAAGTGGCCAGGAGGGATGGGCAGGAGTTCGATTGTGCAACCTGGCTGCACAAGGCACGCTCCCTGCCGAAAGATGAGTTCAAGCGGGAAGTGGAGCGGGAGCTGACGGGGCGGGAATCGGAACCGTGGGAAATTATCTACTTCAAGCTGTACAAGACCCAGATTCCGGTGGTCGAGCAGGCAATCGAGACAGCAGCATTGATGCTGGGCACGGACAAGTCGCGAGGATACTGTCTGGAAATGATTTGTGCGGACTTTCTGGCAGGGGCAAATCTGGAGAATGAGGACCCAACCATGCTCTTGCAGTCTATGTCACGGTTCTTCAAGTTCCTTCCCGGAGATCAACGCCAGGCCTTTCTACACGAAGTAGCCGAGAAGGTTTCGTGAATCGGGTTCAACCCAAGCGACCACGCTTGAGACTTGAGACCGAACTCTACGAACAACTCCGAAATGAAGTACTGCGTCGCGATGGCTGGCGATGCCAAGTCTGTGGTTCCAGACAAAATCTGCAGATCCACCACAAGGAATTCCGTAGCCAGGGCGGCGATGATACCAAGGAAAACCTGATTACACTCTGTGCAGGCTGCCATGAAGCGCTGCACCAATCTTGTTGAGACTGAACTCAGGTGACACTTGCGTCACTCGCCGGCAGTTTCACTCTCGCTGGACATCAATTCGCGATTCGTGCTTTGCAGATAAATCCGGCCTTCGACTTTTAATTAATTCGACGGAGAATCTACACGCTGAGACTAACCGGCTGGCCGTAGAGGAAGTGCTCCGAATTGGGCGAGGTGAGCCATTCCGCCAGCGTTTTGGCTTCTCGATCCTTTTGTGACAACAACACATCTGTCAGGGGCCACTTGATCCCAATATCAGGATCGTTCCAACGAATCGCGGATTCTGCCTTGCTGCTGTAGATCGCGGTGCACTTGTACTGCACCTCCACCTGCTCGGTCAACGCACAAAAGCCTCGCGCGAAGCCGGCGGGGGCCCACACTTGTTTCATGTTCTCTGACGACACTTCCAATCCCACCCATTTTCCCAGTGTCGGCGAGCCCTTGCGAATATCCACGGCCACCAGGAATGCAGACCCGTGGGTAACCCGCATGAGTTTCCCCATGGGCGGATCCCACTGGAAGTGCAACCCTCGAATCACGCCCTTATGAGAAAAGGACTGATTATCTTGAACGAACCTGGTCGGCAGCCCAAGCTTCTCAAAATGGTCGGCGCGATAAGTCTCTATGAAAAAGCCGCGCTCATCGCGATAAGCCTGAGGAGCAACCACCACCACGTCTTCCAGATATCGTGATTCGATGACGAAGCTCATGTGTTCCCACCCATTTCCACGTTTTGATCCGACTCGAAGATAGAAGCAGTTCCGGTTTCCCAAACTGAGCTGCGTAAATCGTGATCGTAATTTCCATCGTGCTCCATTCCAGATTAGCAGGACTTTCGCCTACTCGTCACGCTGCCGGTCAGCTGGATTGAGATGCGTTCGGGACTCGGCACGCCAGTGGCGGAGGACGCGTGTACAATACCGTTCTCTAGTCGGGAGGAACCTCGGCTTACGCTTCTGTTGCGCCCTTTCGCTGATCAGAAGGAGAAGTGTTGTGATCGCGACCGTCCGCTCAACCGCCAAAAAAATCCTGGGCCCGCGAGTTACCGCTTACCTCCGTAGCCTCAGGATCAAAAACCTTCCCAGCACTGGGAAGTATCGAGAGCATCTGCGAGGGCGTTCCGCGCTTGAAATTGGAGGTCCAAGCGAAATATTCGCTCTTGGGCCACTGCCGATCTATAGCGTGCTCCAGAGCGTCGACAACTGTAATTACGCTTCGCAAACGCTTTGGAGACCCGCCGGCTTTGGGCCGCGCTATGGTCAAACTTTCATCTGCGAAGCAAACTCCTTGAAGGATATTTCTGATCGACGTTATGAGTGTGTTCTTTCTTCGCATTCTCTGGAGCACATCGCCAATCCACTGAAAGCGTTATATGAGTGGCGGCGGGTTCTCACCGATGACGGACCCCTGCTGCTGATCCTGCCCCACAAAGAACATACCTTCGATTGGCGGCGCCCCGTAACCACGCTGGAGCACATGATCAGCGACTACCAGAATCAGACGGCCGAAGATGATCTGACGCATGTGGACGAGATTCTTAAGTTGCACGATTTGTCAAAAGACCTGCCGGCGGGGACACCGGAACAGTTTCGTGCACGCTCCCTCAACAACCTGGCTATGCGCGCTCTTCATCACCACGTGTTCACCCTAGATAGCGCCATGGAGTTGCTGGATTATGCGGGCTTTTCTCCGATACTCTCCGAAGTAGCCTTGCCTATTCACATGATTATCCTCGCCCGACGAAATGGATAGCTTTGATCATTACTTTGAGTGGAAACGGGTGAGCGTGACTTCATCTGGGAAACGAGTGGACGCGCCATTCCTAATGGTTTTCGCGTTTTTTCTTGCCTGCGCACCGGCTTTGATGGCAGAGAGTACGCCGCAGAAGGCTGGTGCCGAAGCGAACTTTGTTTCGAGCTTCGCCAGTCCGGACTGTAGCGTGAAAACTCCGGCTGGCTACTCGCGGATCTTTATCGCTAACCGGGCCGACGGAAAATTGGGTACCGGAACCGCGTCGGATCCCTTTGACGGCAGCAGCGCACAAAGATTTGACGCACTCCTGCGCACCCGCTCCGAGAGTGGAATGACTAATCTGGTGGTTTGCATCGGCCCAGGAACGTTCCAAACCGAGGGTGAGCACGATCATGTAGTCGGCGGCGTCCACCTCGATAAAGCGCGGCCCAGCGGCTTTACAGTGAACCGCGGATGGAAAGTTCACGGCACGTCGGCAGACCAAACGATCCTGAAACTTGCTGACCTGTATCTGAACACTTCGGCCAGCGCCTACGTGCTGGGAAGGATCATTAACACCTACGATCTGGATTCCTTCGGAGTAGAAGTCTCCGATCTGACCCTTGACGACAACTATCCCGCGCTCAAGCTGCAATACAAAAAACATCTTCAGTTAGAGGCGGTCGTGCTGCGATCACACCTGGGGCAGCATTGGATTCACAACATTCACGTCATGAATGCGGCGGGAGAATCTACAGAGGCTTTTCCAGTCGAAATCAGCTCGGATGCCAAGAGCCCAACGGAAAGTAACGGAAACGTCGTGGAATACGTCACCATGGATCGTTGGGGTTCAGGAAAATGCACCGCCATCGCCATCGCCAATGCAGTCGCGGAGGTTCGCTTTAACCGGGTCGCCGGTCATCACATCGCTTATGGCGGCTGGCAGATATCGGATGTGCATTTCCACGATAACTATGCCATCGACGACGTCTACGGTTTCAATATCGACAGCCTGATCAACAAAGACATCGTGATCAGCCGTAACCAGATCGTTCATCCCCAGTCGTATGGCCTGGTGATCGGCGGGATTGGGCAGTTCGTGGATTTTTCCATCGCCGACAACACCATTACTCTCGTCGGCAACTATCCCTGGAACACTCTCTATGGCGTGATCTTCAGCGGAAATGTTTCTGGCGCTCACGTGATCGGGAACCGGATTGTCAGCGACCAATCATCGTCATCGGCGAATTTTGTGGGGTTGTTTGAAAAAGGTAGCCAGAACAAAGGCAACGTGTTCCAGGGCAACCAGATTTCCAGCTCGTTCAAAAACTCGCTTCAGGGGGCGGATTGCGTCCACGGCAATGTGGATCAGAGTGGAAACGCGCTTCGAGGATTGAGCGACACCCAGCGCAAAGCGTGCTTCACTGGACGTTGACGGCCTGCGTTTTTTTGAAGGAGCCTACTCGCGAACTCGCTTCAGCCAGCCGTGCTGGTGAAAAGAAAACTTGTTTCTCCGCCACAACTCGTCGTCGCTGATGAAGCGGTTGTCGGTCTCCAGAAACTCGTCAACGGCCTCCAGAGGACCTGGGCCAGCCGAGCTAAGCACAGGGTGGCCATTTATATTGGTGTCCTCGGCAACCAAGTACGACCCGGCCGCCACAAAGTCCTTGTACAAATTCAATTCGCTTAGGACATGGCCTTTGCTATGGTCGGAATCCAGTACCACAAGTCCCTTTGCACCGTTAACCTTTGATCTCACCTGCGCGATCACCTTCGGATCGGTAGAGCTTCCTTCAATCAGGTGAATGCGAGGATGCGTCAGCCTCCTGGCGTTCTCTGTCAACTCGATGTCTATCCCCACGACCACGGCATCCGCAGGTGATGCCATCAGATCCAGAAGCGTGGCGAAATACAAAATGGATCCTCCGTGGAGTACTCCCGTCTGAATAATGCAACGCGGCCGCAGATCAAAAATCAATTCTTGATACAGCTGCAGGTCGAAAGGACATTGATAGATCGGAAAGCCGAGGAATCTATTTTTGGACCAGGTGCTGGACTGGTAATAAAGGGCATGAAACGCGTCGGTGACAACCCGTCTGCCGAAGCTTGTCTCCAGGGCAAGTGATCTCGCCGTCTTCCTTAGGAAAGAATTCATGAAAATCCTATTTTGACCATTTATCCCGTCGCGCACTATACCCCTTCGACCACGTCCGCAGTTCTCGGTGGCCTCAGAACCCGCCTACTTTCCAGTAAGCCCCATCCGCAACGGTACGAATCTCAGGGTCGATCTTATTCTCTTTGAGAAAATCGGTTACTGCCTCACGACAGGAAGCCCAGGAATGGTAGTCATCCACGATCACATATCCTCCCGGGCTGACCCGGTGATACAGGTTGCGCAACGAATCCATGGTCGAACTGTACAGATCGCCATCGAGTCGAAGGATGGCCAGTCGCTCGATTGGGGCGTTTGGTAACGTGTCGCAAAAATAGCCTTGCAGAAACCTTACCTGGTCATCGAGAAGGTCAAACCTCTCAAAATTGGCTCTTACCGTTTCCAGAGAGACTTTCAGATATTTGACCTGGCTGAGGTCGTCGCCGTCCGTATCCGAGGCTGGCCGGGGTAAGCCTTCGAAGGAATCCGCCACCCAAACGGTGCGATCGTTGACTCCGTGTACCTTCAAGACCGCCCGCATGAAGATCGTCGTGCCACCTCGCCAGGCGCCGGTTTCGATAAGGTCCCCTGGAACGTTGTTCCGGAGGATATCCTCGATGCACATTTGAACGTTGTCGAGACGCTGACGACCCACCATGGTGTAGCCGAAGCACGGCCAGTCACGTCCTTCGGCCCGTTTGGCCGGCTCAAACGGCCGTTCCCTCACCAGGAGGATCGATCGACTGCGGCAGAAGCTGACGATCCTATGACGAATAAGTCCGGCGAAAAATCGAAGTGGGTGCCTGGGCGTCCGTTCCTCCGCTGTGAGACTGCCTTCGATAATCCGCCATGCACTCTCATCGTAAAGAGAGGCGGTGAGACAATCTTTCAGAAGGTCGATGTACGAGTCAGTCGTGGGACACAATTTCAGCTTCTCCATCCGTAGCTACAAATTATTTCCAGCAATCTTTCCAAAATATTAGGTCGCACTCCACAGCTCTACGCGAGCGCGGCGCCGCATGAATTCCGCGTCAAGAGAAAAACCGGCTCCTGCGCACCACTTCTGGCAGAGGCAAGAACCGCTCCACGATTCGCAAATCAAAAGCGTCGAAGTACCTTAACAGTAAAAGTCCGACGCCGTCAGCGGTAACAATCGCAACGGCTGTAACGATCATGCCCGGCCAGTACAGTCGCCGAAAGGGGACCAGATAGCCCGCCAGCGCGGCAAGGCAGAGCCCTAAAATCACGGGTTGGAAGTAAATACGCACCAGCCTCCGCTTGGAAAAACCAGTTTCCTGATGAAACATTAGTATGAGATATGCCGTGGCGCCCAGGACTGAGACGCTGGTGCCGTACAAGGCGCCCGTGAAACCCCAGAGCGAGATCAGAATGGTACTGAGGATCAGAGTTCCTGACATGCCGACCAGGGCGAAGCGAACCGCGGGCGCTAGCGTTCCTCTCCCCACCAGGATTAAAAGCGCAGGCCCGGCCGCAAGGTGTGCGATTTGCACTCCCGTCAGCACGATAAGCGCGCGGGCGGTGGCTGAAAACCCTGGTCCCAGCCACAAGTCTACGAAGCGGTTGGCCATCAGCGCGACGACTATGAAAATCGCTGAGCCAACAAACGCCAGATACTTGTGCGCACGATAGTAAAGCTCCGACGTTCTTGCGTCGTCGCCTCGCGCCTCCAGCTCTGCGGCGGCGGGCATCAGCGGCGTCATCAGCAGTGCGGGCGCATTCCGAATCTTCAGCGCAAGATCGTTGGCGATCTCATACCAGCCCACCGGAGTTGGGCCCGCGAAGTGGGCCAGCAAGAGCTTTTCGGTTTGGAAGTAGATCGTAGATGCCACCTGGATGACATACACCCGCACACTGAACGCAGACAATGACTTGATATCAGTGAACCTAACCAGCCCAGGCTGGATGCGAAGGTGCGGAAGCAGGTGCCGCGCGACCATAACGTTGAGCAAGAACAGAATTCCGGAAGTCAAAACGATGGCATGAACCAGGCCGGGTATTCCTTTTCCCAACTCTACAAACGCGACCGCCCCCAATGCGGTGATAGTGGCGTTGAGCGCCCAAAGGAGGTTAGTCAGATCGAGTCTTTGCAATCCAGAGATTACGGAGGCGAAAGGAAAAGCGAGAAGATTCAGAGCCATGCCAAGACTCAAGAGTCGAATCGCATGCTGAAGCTGGGATACGGGAAGCGAGGACTGGCGAAAGAAAACCGAGATAAGAAATCCGCTGGCCGCATTGACGGTCAACATACAAACCACGGCAATCACCGAAAACACCAGGAGTCCGGCATTTACCACTCGGTTAAGCTGTGTATAGTCGCGATGAGTGTAGTGCTCGGATACATGCTTGGTGAGGGTGCCTACGATTCCCAGGTCGGCAAGGGCGGTCAAGCCATTGAAAGACAGAAAAACGGCCCAGATTCCAAAACCCGCGGTTCCAACGTGTCGCAGAAGAAAGGGCGTAAGCAGAAACGGAATGGGGGCAAGGACGACCAGCCGCAGCGCACCGGACACCGTGTTTCGGATAATCTTGGCGCCAAGAGGGCGCTCGTGCGGAAGGGCCGGACGAATCTGGGTTTCGAGCGGGGACACGGATGTTTATTGTACAAGACGGTCTCACGACCGCTGTCCGCCGAGGTCGCGCTAACCGCGCCCGACGGAAACCTGCTTCTGAGGCGCGGTATCATCGATATAGATCATGCGTGACCGAGTTTCTAAACATCGAGGTGCGGAATCGCGTGAATAGCGCAAATATGGAGGCGCACCCGGGCTCGTCTCGCAAGGCTGCGACCCACCCTGAAGTATGCGCCGTGGTCGTGACCTACAATCCTGACTCGAGCCTGGAGCAGAATGTTCGAGCGCTGCTTCCCCAAGTTGGCAGAGTGATCATGGTCGATAACCAATCGTCGCCTGCCACCCGCTCCCTGGTCGCGCGAGTAGCCGCTGACTGCGAGGTAGAAGTAGTTTGGAACGATCAGAATCTGGGCATCGCGACTGGTTTGAACTCGGGGATCGATCGGGCGCTGAGGTATGGTCAATACTCGTGGATTGCCACCTTCGATCAGGACAGTCTGGTGCCGCCGGATTTCGTGGCCACCATCTTCGAGGCCTATTCTTCCTGTCCTTTCCGGGATGAGGTAGCCATGATCGGCGCCAACTACAAGTTGGCCATGCGTAAGTCCCCCAGCGAGCCGACCTCGGTTCGGGATGGATCAACGTTCCGGGAAGTCAAGACCTTGATGACCTCGGGCAGCTTCTTGAAGAGCAGTGTCTTCGGCCGCTGCGGGCAATTCGATCAGTCGTTGTTCATGGACTACGTCGATCATGAATATTGCCTTCGCTTGCGACAGCATGGCTTCAGGATTATCCAGGCGTTCGGCGCGGTACTCGCTCATCGGCTCGGTTCGCCGACGTCGTATCAGATCCTGGGAAAGCGGTTCATGGTGACGAACTACAGCCCCAGTCGTCGTTACTCGAATGCACGCAACCGCCTGGTGGTCTACAGGCAATATCTCACCTTTGATACTCTTTGGGTGCTGCAGGATATTCTCAAGTGGCTGCGGGAGACTGTAACGATGATTCTGGCGGAGCAGAACCGCACCAAGAAGCTCACCAGTATTGCCCGAGGCGTGTGGGACGGCTTGCGAGAACCGCTGCGCTCGGCGGCGCACTGAATAAGTCGAAGCCGGCCTATTGAAGATTCCCAGGAGTGGAGGGTTGGAACGGGAGGGCTCGAACGGGAGGGCTGGAAAGCGAAGGTGTGATGTCTCTGACGGACGTGCCGAGCGGTGATTTCAGCAGACTTTACTTATCCGATCACGAGCGCTCCAAGACCCGCCGACGTACGAGCGAATGGACGATTCCTGTCTTAAAGGGTTGCGGGTTGAGGGGTGGAAAAATCCTCAGCGCGGGCTGTGGCAACGGTATGGATGTACTTGAGCTCCGAGAGCAGGGATTTCACGCCGTTGGGTTCGATCTGTATCCCCCTGCCGCTCAAGCTGCGCCGTGGGTAACGGTCTCGCGGGCTCATTCCATCCCGTTTGAAATGGCGAGCTTTGACGCGGCGCTGTGTCTTGAAGTCATCGAGCACATCCCGCGGATGGAGAGGTCCAGCGTCAGCCACGAACTTCTGAGAGTTATCCGGCCGGGTGGTTTCATCATTATTGCAACTCCCAATCGTTACTTCCCGGCTGATGAGCACGCCAGCTGGCTAAGAATTCATTCTCCATTTCGAGATGACACTTTAAGCGCAAAAGAATTGGAGTCACTTTTTGACCGAAAAGCCCGCACGCTGACATGGAAGCGGTATTTTCAATTCGAAAGGTTCGGAGTATTTGGGGCGGGCATCAATAAGGCGGTCGCAGTGTTTGATAACCCGTGGATTCATCGTTCCGTCCTAAACCCACATCTCTTCCTGCTTTTTCAGAAATGAAGAGGCGAGCCGGAGAAGCATGGTTGCGGTTAGCACGGTGATTGCCGCTCCTAACGACCCGGGTAGGTCGAGGCGCGGATTCAGTTCGTGGTCAACGCGAAGCTGGTGGAGCGTGTGATTGCGCCCGCGGAAGCGGTGATCTGCCCAGTGTACTCGGCTGGGGGAATCGGGGACTGGAGCGGCTGCTGACTGTGAGGTACAGCGCCGCACCCTTGCACGGTCTTGCGTTGACTATTTTTTTGCGGCCCGGCTAAGTGGGACGACAACTATTCCAACCAAGCCCAGGGACAGGAGCGTCAGCAGCGAAAAGTCGTGGTGGGCAGCCTTCTGAGACCGGGGGCAGGATCTGGGCGGCGCCATTCGAGACGTTTACCGATGCTGTGGCGCTAATCGGGTTCGATCCAGTCACCGGAATCGGATCGGGAGAGTAGGCATTCCATCAGGTTGATATTTCCCCCCGAGCCAAATTATGACCGGCCCACCGATGGAGAAAAAAGTCGTCATCTCTCCGCGACCGAGCCCCGACCTAATATGGTGATAGGAATTGTGGGACTGGTTAGTCCCATCGAGTGGGCTCCGCCAATATCGATCGCCGGAGCCGGAGTCACCTGCAGCGAAACCATGGTTCCGGGACGGGTGGCGTAATGCAGGAAGCGGATTCTCCGGGATCCGGAGACCAGCGCGACAAGAATTAGCGCGGAAATCGGGTGGGGGGCAGGGGTAGCGGTTCGGGTGAGATCAGCGTCTGTCCAACACTCCAGTGCGAAACCGGAACCCAGGTTGGAGTTAGCCCCAGATCGCTCACTACGAAGGTGACCGACCCATTAACCGTGAACGAGGATTGACCCAGCAGGTTGATGTTCCCGCCACCGCCGAACGTAACCGGTCCGTTGATGGAAATGAAGGTCACAGTCTCGCCTGGTCCGAGACCGGACTGGATAACGGTGATGGGTGTGGTTGAAGCATTCAGCCCTACCGTGTGGGCTCCGCCAATGTTGATGGTCGCGGCGGGAGTAATCTGCGTGGTAACGCCTGAAGTGACCGGCAGGTTGCTGCCACCACCAAATAGATTGTCCTTATAGACGACCCCAGCGCCATTGGACGCACGTACAACCGAGTCGGCCGGACCCATGATGTTATTGTGAATGAAGCGGATCCCCACTGCCGACGGGTTGGTGACATTCAGCAGATAGCCGGCTCCGCCATTCACTCCGCTAGTTTGAAAGCCCGCGTCGGAAATCGTGACACCCGCGATGCTCGCCCCGAGGTCTCCGGTGAGCGAATAGACGCCCCAAACGAATTCGTGATGAGGACTGTAAAACGAAACCGCCCAGCCTCCGTCGATTTGTACCGCGGTGGCGGCATTTTGCGAGGTCAATCCGCGAAAATTAACGTCGATCGGGATCCCATAGGGATTGCCCGGACGAGCGCCAATAAAGATGTTGGTCCCATCCCCGGGAGCGGTGCCATCAAACTGGCAATCATTGAAATAAAGCTCGTACGCCGCGCCTTCAATTCTTAGGCCATTCCCTGCGCCTTTTGGCCGGAATACAACCACCCGGTTGAATTCGACCCATTGGCTCATACCGCTGAAATTCGCGTTCATACCCACGAGGTGGATGCTGTTGCCGGCGAAGCCGGTGATGAAGATGTCCCGCACCTCCGAGTACCAAAGGCCCGAATTATAGAATCCGCTCGCGTCCCACAAGATGGCATCTTCAGAAGTATTACCCGCCGATCCGATCAGGCGGAAACCTGAAAGGAATACATTGGTGGCAGCACCGTTCACCGCCTGCGGGATAACGACCACTGGGTTGTTGCCATTGAGCGATTGCAAAAAAGTAATGCTGGAGCCCATCCCGATGATTTGCAGGTCAGGTCGCAAAGTTATCTGGGTTACGGTGTAGGTGAAGGGCCCCAAGTAAAGCGTAACGGCTTTGCTCCCCGGGTCGATTGTTCCCAGGTTAAGACTCACCTTCGGCGAAAGCGCGTAAATAACGCATCCCGCTGAGGGGCAGGCGGCGATGGCGTCAGGAACACCGCCGGAAAACTGGTCGGCGAAGAGAATGTTTGCAAGATTCCGCATGCTCACCATGCCGTTGGAATCCTTTATCTGCGAGCTGACTATCGACGTGGGAGAGGCAAATCTAGGAATGGCACTCGTAACGCCGGCCGGGGTGCCGACTGCTGGACCCGCAGATTGGCCGGCGGTTGCTGCCGCAATCCCCACCACAGTTGTCTGCGTGGCAGGATTCGAAGGGCTGACAGCAACCTGGGGAACGCTGGAGTTGCTGGGCGCCGCCTTCAAAAAGGCCGACGCGGGTAGCCCGCCCAAGGTTTGGGCGTCGGCGGCCTCTAAGGCATACGGTACGCTAGCCAATAGGGTCCTGGGCTGCTCGGATTCTCCCGGCAGCTGCGCCTGTACTCCCAGCCAGCGTTGCTCGCCCAACGAAAACAACTCCGGCGGCACCCCCTCAAGTTTTGTCACACCCAGCAATGCAGCGTAACGCCCCTGTGCATCGACTCGAACATTCTGACTCTCCTGCCACAAAGGCGCTCCACCGCTGGAGGCGGAGTAGATGGCAAAGGTCACACCCACCGTGCTCGGTTGGCCTCCCGAATTCCTGATGATTCCGCTGAACCTTATCAGGTGGGGTACGCTTGCGGCGCAGGTATTCGTGCCGTCACTGCACTGGGCGCTCGCGAAATTGGAAAACAACAACAGCCCTAGAACCACTTGCCTGGTCGCGGCTCTCATGCTCTGCCCTGGCAGTCGAGTCTCGCGGACTCAACCCCGGCCTTGCACCCGACTTTTACACGTGCTGCTCTGATCAAGTACATGGAAGACACTCCTTTATCGCTGCGGAACTTGTGCCGCGTTGGCCGGAAGATTACTGACTTTCCCGTCGCCGGTTTGTCCCAGATATTCCTGGAGGGCATCCTGCCAGGAGCTAAAACAATTCAAGCCCAACCGTTTGAGGCCACGATTTTCAAGCACCGAATAACTCGGTCTTCGCACTTTGGCGGGGAATTCGTTGGGCGCAGCGACCTGGAGATCCACTTTGGTATGGGTGGCAGCGAACAACTCGCGGGCAAAATCGTACCAGGAGCAACTGCCTTCACCGGTAGCGTGATAGAGGCCATAGGCATCGCTGCCGGTGAGAGTTACGATTTGGCGTGCCAGTTCGAGTACGGAAGTCGGGCTCACGACCTCGCTGTCCACGACCCGTACTTTGCCTCGTTCATGGGCGAGATGCAGCATCAGATCGGGGAAGTTTTTTCCGCCCTTGGCGCGGCAGGGATACTTTCCATACAGAGCCGAAGTGCGCAGCACGAAATGTTTTTCGTTGAGACTGCGAACAAAGTACTCGCCGGCCAGCTTGGTATTCCCATAAACATTAAGTGGAAAGGGTGCGTCTTCCTCCACATAAGGCTGGTCTTTGTTGCCATCGAAGACGTAGTCCGTACTGATTTGGATGAGCAGCGCACCCATTGTGCTGGTTACGAGCGCAAGATTGCGGGCGCCCAGACCATTCGCCGCATAGGCCTTGTCCGGCTCGGTTTCGCAGTTCTCCACATGATGCATCGCCGCGGTATTGACCACAACCTCAGGCCGCAGGGCAGTCAGGCAGGCGCGCACCGACTCCAGGCTGCCAATTTCGACCTCGGCATGGGTGAGTGGAGTTACTTGGTCTTCACGCTCGGCAAATGCTTGGACCAAAGTCTGCCCGACCTGGCCGTTCGCTCCGACAACCGCAACCCTCACGCAGCCTCCAAAACTGGACAACTCTTGCGCTTCATCACCGTGGAAGACCTCAGTTTTTTCCGCACACCTGGTGATAGATCAAAACTGTCTGCTGGGGCTTGCGGGCGCTTCTAAAATCGGCGACGCGCTTTAAACCCTTCTCGCGCAATGAAAGCGCGAGCTGAGGATCGGTCAACACTTTCTCCAGGGCATCGGCGATCGACTGAATCGAACAGGGATCGACCAGTACCGCGGCTCCCCCCGCCACCTCTTCCAGCGACGACCCGTAAGAAGTTACCACCGGAAGGCCGCACGCCATAGCTTCCATGACCGGCAGTCCAAAACCTTCGCAGATCGAAGGAAAAGCCAACAGTTCCGCGGCGTTATAAAACAGCGGTACATCATCCCAGTCCACATAGCCGGGAAATTTAACCGCATGCTCGAGCGATAGCTCTTTCGCTTTCTGCACGACCTCTTCGGCCATCCAGTCCTGCTTTCCGACGATCACAAGCTGGTGACGGACGCCCTTACGATGCAGACGCGAAAAAGCCTCTACCAGCCGAACGAGATTTTTCCGGGCATTCACTCTTCCCACGTAGAGGATGAAAGGCGGCGCAATTCCGTATTTTCTCAGGATGGCTTCTCTGCATTCATCCCCGTCCATCAGGCGGAATTCATCTCGAGGATCCTGCTCGACTACAGTGACCTTGTCGGGATTCACGCCGTATCGGGAAACGATGTCGTTCTTGGAAAACTGCGAAACCGTGATGACGTGGTCGGCACGACGAGCCGACCCTGGAATCAGGGCGCGAAAGTAGAAGTTTTCGGCGCGAGTATAAAACTCGGGATGGCTTTCGAACAGAATGTCGTGGATGGTGGCCACCGTCCGGCAATGGCAAAACGGCGAGATGATGTACTGAGCGTGAAACACATCCAGCTTGTCCCGGCGACACTCAAACGGGAAAGAAAACGGCACGCGTATCAAAGGATTGGCCGGGAAAATTCGCTTTACCTTGAATTGATCGACCACGGGAATCTTCGGAAGCCCACTCAAGTGGGTGAAGTAGACCACGTAGCGATCGCCGTTCGGCTTGACCTTGGCGAGGTCGCGAAGCAGCTTCAGGCAATAATTTTCGTTGCCAGAAGATTGGCTGCCCAGCGTGTGGCCGTCGATGCCGATTTTCATAAAATAACAATTCAGTAACCCCAGCAGGTTTACGCCGACTTACGTTGCGCAAGCGTGGGAACGGAAAATTTTCCTTCCAGAGATTGGAAGGTCAGAATGTTGTAGTAGAGCGGATTGTCCCAATCGGAGAACCGGTCCATGTTTTCGATCAGGTGGTGGACGATACTGCCGATATCCTGCCGCGGGTGAAAACTCAGAACATTCCTGGCCTTTTCGAAGCTGACTTTGTAATTACGCACGTCCTGAAGATGCTTGATCCTGAGCCGGAGGCGGATGCCCATTTGCTCTTCGATCTGAGTTTTGACCTGATCCGCGACCTCTCCTACCGTGTAATTTCCCGAGGTAACGTTGAAAATGCCGGAAACCATTTCGTTGGCCTCAATGGCGCGGATGTAGGCTGACGCCGCGTCTTCGATGCTGATGATCGGCCGCCAAATCGAAGGATTGTTGACGATGATCTCTCCGTCCCGGATGGCGCACTTGAACATGGTGTTAACCACCAGGTCGAGACGCATTCGCGGGCTGTAGCCGGAGACCGTCCCCTTTCGCAGGGAAATGACGGAGAAGCTGTCGTCCTTGAGATTCATCACCGCTTGCTCACCCTGTAACTTGGAAATACCGTAGGGATAGCTGGACGCAACCTGTCGAGTCTCGTCGTAGAGTTCATTTTCCGTATATCCGTAGACGGAACAGGAGCTGGCGTAGATATAACGCCGCACGCCCGCTTTCTTGGCGATATAGGCGAGAAACGCCGGAGCGGCTGCGTTGAATATGAAATTCATGCTGGGCGAATACTCCGCCATGGGATCGTTCGACAAACCTGCCAGGAAAACTACCTGGTCGTAGCCGGTCAGATCGGCGACTGTCAGAGCGAAAATATCCTTATTGAGGATGTTGGTTTCTGGAGGAAGATTGTTTCCAAACCAGAACAAGTCGACAACATCCACGGAATACCCGCGCTCAAACAGTTTAGGAATCAAGGTAGTTCCTAAATATCCGGCACCACCGGCAATCAGCAGCTTCATGCCACGACACCTTTCTCCGGTACTCTCGGCCAGCAGATTTCCAAAGATAAAAATGGTTTTGTGCGATTCATTGAAAGTATTTGCAAAATTGGCAGAGGCAATCGCATCGGCGATGTGCCTGCACATCAGCTCGCGTTATGTTCGGCTTGTGCAATCGTGAATAGGTTCAAGGACAGAAACATCACGATCGCGTGGGCAAGTGTTCCTCGAGAGCGCCGGTCAGGACTGAGGCAACAGCGGCGGCCGCCTTGTGCTTGGGTACGTACATGCCCAGTTCACGGTCAAGGGCTGGGGATTCGCCTGACGCCAGACGGGCGAAGTAGTCTTCATACTGATCGGTGACATGATCCCAGGAGTACTCGTCGATAATTCGCTGCGGCGCGCGTTTGCGGTATCGGGCAACTTCGTCCGGATGTTCTTCGAAGTATTGGAGTTTATCAGCTAAATCGGGGGGATCGTTCTCAAATAGAACTCCGTGCTGGCCGACGACTTCGCGATTGAATGAGGTGTTCAGCGCGAGCACAAAATTGCCGTATCCCAAAGCCTTGAGCAACGCCGGGTTGGTTCCTCCCACGCTGTGGCCGTGAATATAGCCATAACAATTGCAGTGCAGCTCTTTGACATCGTCGCTGCTACCGACGTGCCCGAGGAAGCGAACCCTGGGATCTCGCGTCTGTTTCAGGGAATCGACATATGAGCTGCGATAGTTGGCGTCGCCCGCGATGACCAGAATCTTATTGCCCCCGAACTTCTCGAATCCTTTGATAATCAGGTCCGCGTTATTCTCCGGCACCATGCGGCTGGCAATCAGGTAATACTGAAAGGGCTCGAGGCCATATCGCCGCACTGCCTCCGGATTCACCGAACGCTCGATGTTGGCGCCATAAGCCATGCACGCCGAACGCGTACCAAACTCCTCGAGATAAATACGCTGCATGGCAACTGCGTCGGTGATGACGCCATCGGGGCAGATCTTACCCGCGAGGCGGGCGTTCCAATAGAAGTAGGACCGTCCCAGGGCGCTCCACTTCGAGCGCTTCCATTCCACGCCGTCGACATTGATGGCTACTTTTTTCCCGAAGATTCGAGGCACCAGGCAGTGCAAGCTATTGGCTACGTTCGTGACCAGCATTACATCGACGCCGCGGAACAGAACGTCGAACATGCAAAAAAGAGTGTGCGTGGGTGTACTTAAAGTCTTGGTCTCAATGCTGGGTAAATAGATCAGACGGACACCGCGATAGGTGCGAGGCCGCTCGGGGAATAGACTACGGCGGCAATACACGATAACCTCGTGCCCGCGTTCTACCAGGCGTGGAGCAAGTTCTCCAAAAAATGTCTCAGTTCCACTGTAGGTGTGGGGAATTCCGCGAGCACCGAAAAGCGCAATGCGCAAGGTCTACATCCTCCTAAAAAACGCGTGCTGCCAGATCAACGACCGGCGTCGGTCGGGCTGACACAAACAACGGCGTTCTCCGTCATTGGCCGCATCGTCCGAGTCAACTCCTCAGGCAGCACCGCCGAGCCGGGGCGATATCTCATGCGCCAGAATGCGGCGATACCGGCTAGCGCACCCTGGGCAGATTTTATGTCTCCGCGGCACAGCGATTTCAATACCAGCACAAACACGTAGCGTACCAGAAAATACGGAAAAAACGTCACCCACTGCAGCGCACGTGCATGCTTGTGCATCACCCAGAGAATATTCCTGGTCGAAGTGAAGTAGCGGACGTGTTCACCCGCGTTTCGACGAGTGGCAAAACCTTCCTTGTGCCATAGCTTGGCCGCCGGCGCGTAACGGATTTGCCATCCCAGGCTCCGCATGCGCAAGGAAAGATCAAGGTCCTCGGCGTTTGCGAAGATTTTCTCGTCGAACAGGCCCGCCTCGCGCAGAGCGGCACAGCGTATCAATACCGCGCAGCCAGTTGCCCAGTCGATGGTGCGGGTGGTGTCGTACTGGCCGCGCTCGTTTTCTTTTCGGCCCAGGTGGCGGGGAATCCCTTGCCACAAACTGAATGTGCCTCCCGCCCACCAGATGCAGTCAGAGGGGTCAGCGTAGTAGATTTTCGGCGATATCATTCCGGCCTTTGGAGTGCGTTTCGCTTCCGCCAGAAGCTCTGCCAGAAGATCCGGCTTGACCACGGTGTCGTTGTTCACCAGCAGCACATAGTCTGCACCCTGGTCCAGCGCGCGTTTCATCCCCACATTGGCCCCGGCTGCGAATCCCAGATTCCGTCCATTCGCGATCATCGTCAATTGCGGAAAGGCATCGCGCAGGCTCTCCAGTGAGCCGTCATGGGAGCCATTGTCGACAATCAGAATTTCGAACGAATCGGAGGTCATCGCCGACAGACTCTGGACACACTCCCGGGTCATTTCGTAGGTGTTCCAGTTGAGGATGACGATCAGCGTTTTCAATTGGTCACTTTTATCCACGCCCTCTGGTCGGGCGACGTCCACGTGATCCCTGGCTTAAGCCAGCTCGCTCACAGCTCGACCCTTGGCCTCAACTGTTTGCAGCATCAAGGCGCGCCAGTCAATGGTGGGAGAGAGCGCCTTGCCGTCCAGGTGAGTGGCGATTCCGGGCACCGGAACCCATAGCTTCATTTTTCTTCCAAACAGAATTTGACGCCATCCGTACAACCAGGACCTGACCAGAATCTTCCAGTAAAAGAGGCCTCGGAAGAAATAGCGGGCAGCGGCCACGGGATTGAAAACCCGCTGCTTGGTGAGACTCAACCACATGGCGCAGTCATTGTTGCCGTGCACATAGGTGCGAAACACGTTCTGATAGTCTGCCAAGGTTTCCCTTCTGGTCAGAAACGTGAGGCAGGTGGAAGCTGCAGTTCTCCAGTGGCGAGAGCCATACGCCCGCAGCCACTTCGGACCGCGGTGCAGCTCCATCGTGTAACAGTCCAAATGATCGTAGGGAGAAACGAAATCCACGTCGTCATTGGCGCTCAGGAAGTCGAGCATCAGGTGAAACTGGTCCGGCAGGTAAAAGTAATCATCTTCCGCAAAATAGACCAGACCGGCATCCTGCTGTTCCAGAAGAATCTCGATCTGCTTCGAGAATGTGGCTCGATTGCCGATATGATTCAGCTCGATCAGGTTCAACTCTTCTGGCGCGAAATACTTGCGAAACAGGGCAGCGTATTCCGCGGGACAGCTGTCCAGCAGCACCCATATCTTCACCCGCAAACCGCCGAGGGATTCTTTGAAAGACTTCAGGCACACTTCGGAAAGCAGGTATTTGTCCCCGCTGAAAGGCATGCCGATCGCGGGTTTCGAAACTGCCGGGTAAATGCGATACGCAACCGCCAGGTCCCATCCGAAGTCTTTGCCGCGAGTCATCGGGCGTCGTGGTCCTCCACAGCCTTAGTAAGAGGTTTTGGTTGAAGAATGGTCCCTGCGGCCGCCAGGAGGCCGAGGTGAACCCAGGTAAAGGCCAGCATCGTCGCCTCGGTGGCCTGGAATGCGATGGCGTAAAGCACGCCCCCGGCAGACAAAGCAATTAGGATTGCCGCATTCCGCGCGGTGGCATTTCTCGCGGCTTTACGCACTCCGACCGCCAGGTACCCGAGGAACAGCAGAAACACCATCAAGCCGACAACGCCAGTATCGTGAAGAATGCGAAGCGGCGTGTTGCTGATCCAGCCCGGTTCTTCTTCGTCTCCGGCAAAGCCCACCGGGAAGTCATTCGGATCAAAGAACAAGTGGAAGCTGGCGGTACCGGTTCCAAGCACCGGGCGAGCCTGAATATCCTCGACGGCCACGGCCATTTGAACCAGCCGCTCCCAGGTCGTGTTGTCGGAGGCAATTTCGCTCAGGTCAACTGTACTGAAGCGCTCGCGCACCAGTTTCATGACCACCGGGCTGACCGCCACCAGCAACAAGCCAACTCCCAGCACCAGCGGCGCAACTCGTCGGATCCGCAACTGGCCCTTCTTTAAGCTCGCCCAGACCACCAGGGCGGCGGCAACCGGCAAAGCCAAGAACACCGACCGGGCCAGACTGACCAGCGCCGCCAGCAGTGTGATGGCAAATCCCCATCCATACCAGACCCGCCGAGGTTCGCGGCTCAGCATGAAATATGCCAGAAACATGATGGCGCAACAGCCGGCGTAGCTACCAAACAGATTGGCCTCGTATTGAGTCCCGTATATACCAGGAATCGCGCCGTACTGCCCTATTTGAACACCGACTGAAGTCTGGAAAAGATGATTCGATATAAAACATGCGACGCCGTATGCAGACTCGACTGCACCAACCCACAACAACAGGTGGAAGGTGCGATGAAGCCCGTGCTCGTCCCTGACCAGCAGGCGAATCAAAAAGTATGGGCTGACAACGATTGCGTTCAATATCGCCCAGCGCAGAGTCAGGTGGGGTTCAGGAGAGGTCACGGCGGACGTGAAGAAATTCAAGCCCACGTACGCCATCAGAAAGTAATCGAACGTTCGCAACCACAGACTCGGAAGTTGGCGCTGCTTCAGCGCCTGGCAGCAGACCGCCAGCGCCACAAAACCTATCGCGACATGCTCGGGGCGCAGATGCAGCCCAAGCACGTTCCCCGCAAACCGCGGCATCGCACTGCCAGCGGTCAGTAGCAGCAGCGCCCCAAAAGGCCAACTGATCGAGACGATCACAGCGACAAAAACGGCTCCCAGCAGCCCTAGTCCAAGAAGGCACACCCCGCTGAGGTCCTCGGTCGCCAGCAACCAGCCGAGCACAAGGGCTTCGCCTCCAAGGGCTGCACCCTTCATGAACCTGGCTGCCGGATTCATTGCCGTCGTACTCATTAAGAGATCCCTAAGATCATGTCTCGGCTACTGCGATCGGCGATCGACCACGAGTCGGGAAAAAAACCGTCTCCGCGCCGAAAACCGTGTTATCGAGAGTCGTTCAATACAGGGAAGGCTAGATGTCAGCTTGCCTCAGGGTTCTGGTGGTCCGGCTTTTGGCTTGGAGGAAAACCGTGAGCGTAAGCTGGTGAGCGGCAGGCGTTCGATCAGATGACGGCCATCCCGTGAAGCTGACCTCCACAAGCGCTTCGCCAGCATTTTCCCCGGGTTATGCGGATCGACCGTTTGCCAGTACGCTGATCCGAGGATGCAGCCCGTAGTAACCATCAGCGAAATCGATGTGAGCAGCAAAATGATCAGCAAGCGGGGTGGCCAGGATTTTCTCTCAGGAATGTTGGCCGGATCAATCACCCGAATCGTCGGAATCTCTTTGGCTTCCTGGATTCGGGTCAGCTCATATTGCTGGTTCAGCAGTTCGTAGACGGTTTCCTGAATCTTCATCTTGCGATAGAGGTCAGCCCATTCCACCCCGAGCAGCGGCAGCTGCCGGATGGAGGGATACATCGGCTCAGGGTTGGAGGAGTCAGGAGTGGCGGAGTCAGGAACTAGAGGCGCATCGGTGCCACCGAGCTTTTGCAGCTGGCTCTCAAGTTCGTTAAGCCGTGCCCGGAGGGCGCGGACGCGAACGTTGTTGCTGGTATAAATCTGCTCCAGACCCTGCAATTCCGATTGCGTCGCAATGACTTGTCCCTGCAGCAAGGCCGCGGACTCGACCATGGCCTTGGCCTGTTCCTTGATATCGGGCGTGCCTTTCTTGCTGGCGAAGGCGCTGAACTGCTGCTCTGCCGCTTCCAGGTCGGTCTTGACCGCGGCCAGGCGCTGCTCGATAAAAATGCGCTCTCGCCGCGCCGCCGACGTGCTTACCTGCGATACCAGACGATCCAGTTCCTCAACATAGGCCTGAGCCAGATCGCGGGCTCGTTGCGGGCTGACGTCGGTCACCGTGATCGAGAGCACCCCGCTTTTCCGGTCTTCGTCGACCGCCGTGCGCTTTTCCAGCATCTTGCGCGCGTCCTGCCGGTAGCGGCCCCCGTAAACCTTCTCCAGGTCGAAGCGATCGACCAGGTGATCTTCCACGGTGCGGCTGCGCGCCAGGTCGACGAACAACGCCCCCTTGCTGGGCGAACCCAGGAAATTGCCGGCTAACGACGCGAGCCCTGAAGAACCAGCGTCAGCCCCCCCTGCCCGTCCCGCCAGAAGCGACAACAGAGCTCCACTGCCACCCTGCTCGGGCGGCATGATGCGAGCCGTGGACTCATACTGCGGTGGAATAAGCAGTACGAGGAGAGTCGCGGCAAAAAGCACGCGTATCGCCACCTTGTACAGCAGCCCGCGTTTTTCCCACAGCAGCCAGCAGTACGAAGTCCAGCCGTGGTCGAGAGATGACGGCTCCGACTCGCCGGACTTCCGCCCGTAAGAGAACCCTACTTCCGGGATGGTCTCGATGTCGTGCAAGGCTGTGCCTTGGCCGGGATTCTCCAGCTCGACCTCTCCGGTTTTTCTGGCGTTTCTCACAGATACATTCGCTCACACACCGCGCATGGCGAAGATTGAAGTATGCAACAGGATCGCCAGGTCCATAAAGAGATTGCGGTGCTGAATATAGTAGAGATCATATTCCACATTTTCG
>Ga0210401_10001350_pt1 | contig 28510 bp, 27 predicted proteins | sample IncBWH32MmetaG_FD_150866 | JGI IMG/M metagenome (GOLD analysis project Ga0210401, IMG submission 150866) | Forest soil microbial communities from Barre Woods Harvard Forest LTER site, Petersham, Massachusetts, United States - Inc-BW-H-32-M | ecosystem: Environmental > Terrestrial > Soil >...
TTGCTAAACTCGACTGGCTCGTCCATGGACAAATAGCGCGTCGTCAAATTCCACTTCAGAGAATACAAAATGGATGCCTGTGCTGGAGGTTCGATCAGCGTGGGCGCAACCTCAATCACCTTTACTAATCACCATACCGTGGCGTGCAAAATTACAAGCTGCGAATTGCCGGGATTTCCGCCCATCCCGCCGGACGTGGTCGTCCCCGCGAAAGTTGGTTCACAGCCGGGCACGAAGACGGTGCCACTTAATCCTCCGCCCACGGTCAAGGGCGATTACAAGTACACCCCCGATTGCTGTAATTAAAGGAGACAAATCCAGTAATCAAAGTTCAGTAGGGCTAAACTCGACAAGCTTCCTTTGATAATTTTTCGATGGGGTAACCCTTCCTCCCGACGCTTTTATGCAGGCAAGGCGCGGCCGAAAAAGTTTCCATATTCCGGTAAGGGAAGGCTCCACCTCACCTACGCGGCAGCGTCCGTCGCGCCAGCGGCTTCGTTCTCATGAGCAACCCGGAAGTTGTGCCCGAAACAGAGCAAACTGGCCGTAAGGGATTTATGAGATAGGTTCTAGGCTGCGGCAGCGAGAGCTTGTATGTGACCAAGCTGGGTCAAGAGCGTGTATTGATCGTAGTAGCAACTGCCCGACACAATCTGCCCTTGTTGGTCGAAGTGGCAGATTTCGCAGAATGGCAAAGTCATCCGACGTCTTGTAGGCTTGAGCGAACCGAGTGGCCCGTCGTTTGTGCCTTCTGCGGTAAACCGGGCGATGACAATGTCTCCCGCGTCAATGTATTCAGGGTTCATGATTCGGGCATCCGAGAAAGCCGTCGCCCATGCTTCGGTCCATTCCCGGAACTTGTCCCGACCCCTCAGGTTAAGACCCCGCGCTTTATCGGTGTAGAGCAACCCCTCCGCCGTGTTGCGGATTACGCCTGCGAAGTCACGGCGGTTCCAGTGCTCGTGTGCTGTACGGAGCGTTTCCACGTTTTTCGAAGCCATAGTGTCTCCTTTCCTGGAGAAGGTCAAAGCGGGCGAGTCGCTGGCTCGCCCGCGGTTGGTTGCGATGCATCCACCCGGTGCCTCAGGCGGCTTTGCCGGCAGCGATTTTGTGGGTGCCGGAGGTGTGGACGTTGAATGTCCGGATGACCGGCGTCTGCTCCAGGAGGGGCGACAGGACATCGTTGACTTTAGGATACGCTTCACGGTGATATCGCTCAGCGTCCTCTTTGCTATTCCAGAAGCTGAGACCGATGATGCGATTTGGCTCAGTGTCAGAGACTAGGACGGTCTCGTCCATGAATCCTGCCTGTTTTTTTAGAATCGGTAGGACCTTCTCCTGGATGGTTTTTGCGAGCTCGCTTGCTTTTCCGGATTTAGCGTTGATTTCGACTACTCGTGTGAACATCGGATGCTCCCTTCATTGGTTAGAGGGTGAAAGGAACCTTCGCCGCAGGGCGCGGCGACGGACTTGTTCTTATATGTACTTAGCACGCTACGCCTTTGCGGCTGATGGGTCAATTACCCGGAATTGGTGCAGGAACTAGATTGCCGCAGGTTGACAATGCAGCAGTATTCAGTGCGCATCGGATCACGAATTCTGCGTGGTTGTGTCTACCGTCTTCAACTCGAGGGCCACGACTTCAAACGGCTTCTCACTCCAACTTTCCAGCATGTGTTCCGGGGCAACTGGACGTGTTCCTTCGTAAGGCGAAGCTCGGTTCACGGTGCTGTTAAATTGCGAGTATGGCACTGAACCGGCAGCCAGCAGGAGACAAGCGCCGATGGGAGCGACGGCCGGTTGACCTGCCAATCCGCGTGGTGGCCGGTGATATGAGAGGGACAGCGGCGATACCGGGTCGCGGAACCAAGCTGAGCGCAGGTGGCATTTGCTTGTTTGCTCTTGCCAACTTAGCAATCGGAGCTCAGATCGATGTTGAACTTGTCGATTCACACTGTGTCACACCGGTCCGCATTAGCGGAATCGTTCGCAACCGGGCTGCCTACCTGTATGGAGTCGAATTTTTGATTGACCAGCCTGGGGATCGGCAACAAATCGCTCGCCTAAGCCATAGCCTCGGCGGGACAACCCGTCCCCACTCGTCCTAGTCCCAAGCACCGGTGGCGTCCTCGCCGTATAGCCCGCTTCCCTTCCCCGCTCTGGCGTTGTCCCGCTTTACCTGCCGCTGCTTTCGGTCGAGCTCCGCTTCGTCTCTTGTCGAGGTTCATTCCACGACCATGTCATCGATGTCGGTTTCTTCGTGAACGCGCTTTCGTATGGCATCTGCTATAAAGCGTGATCATGTTTTGCTTCGAAATCGTGCCTTAAGAACTTGGTAAGTGCATGAAGACAAGGTAGATCTTGGGTTCGTTTTGACAAACACCTGGAGAGGCTCCCGCATCCCTGGGCAGGTTTCGATGTCGCTAACTATATCGTGTCACGATATATTTGTGTAATTGGGACGCGCGCACGCCGAGGGGCAATTAATCAATGAAGTCGTCATTCGAGAATCCACACTCTGCTTCGTCCGTTGACAATCGATAGTCGAGTGTCTACCATCGTTGCCAGATTGAGGGTAGAATGTCTTCTATGGCGAAGCAAGCGCAGCAACGGGTCGGGCTCCTCCAGGGAACGCTTGACATGCTCATCTTGAGGACGCTTCTCTATGGACCTGCTCACGGTCACCAGATCGGGAAGCACATTCAGAGAACCACGAATGAATTCTTGCAGATGCAGCATGGCTCCCTCTACCCCGCGCTGCATCGCCTGGAGCGAAGAGGGTGGGTCGTGTCCCAATGGGAGACTGCGCCAGACCGAAATCGGGAATTCAAATACTACCGGTTAACTCATAAGGGCAGGAAGCAGCTCCGGGTTGAAGAATCGCAGTGGAAGCAGATGGCCGAAGCTGTAGCGCGCGTGATGTGGCCCGCCGCCGAGGAGAACTGACATGAACTGGTGGCAGATCAAGAAGAGAGATGCAGACCTGGAGCGGGAGCTGCGTTCCGACCTGGAATTGGAGGAAGAGGAGCAACGGGAAGGTGGCATTTCGGAAGAAGAGGCTCGCTACGCGGCATTGCGCGCCTTTGGCAATCCTACTCTTATTCGGGAACAGACTCGCGCCATCTGGTCCTGGAACTGGCTTGAATCCCTCGCACGCGATCTGCGCTTTAGTTTGCGTACGCTTCGTCGCACCCCCGGTTTTACCGTCATCGCCATCTTGGTGATGGCGCTGGGCATCGGCGCCAACGTCGCCCTGTTCACGGTAGTGCGTGGCGTTTTGCTTAAGCCCTTGCCGTTCCATGATCCGGATCGCCTGGTGATGCTCTATGAGGCGGGTCCTCTTGAAGACGGCACGGCCGGTTCCAACGAGGTCTCCGGCGGCATGTTCGCCGAATGGAAGAAGCAGAACCGCAGCTATAGCAGTCTCGCGCTCGCGCAGGGTATCCGGGTCGGGCTTTCCGGCTCCGGCGTGCAATTGCCGGAGAAGCTGAATAGTGCGTTGTTTTCATGGGACCTGCTCCGCACGCTGGGGGTGCAGCCCGCGCTGGGCCGCGATTTTACGCAGGCCGATGATAACCCCGCAGCCAGCGGCACGGTGTTGCTGAGCTGGGGCCTGTGGAAGCGTCGCTTCGGCAGTGACCCTGCCATCCTGAACCAGACGATCGATCTGGACGCCGAGCCGCACAACGTTATCGGCGTGATGCCCGCCTGGTTCGATTTTCCCGACTCGTCCACGCAGCTATGGACACCGGTTTACCACGACAAGCCCAAAAACACGATGACCTCGTTCAGCGATCACATGTTTGGCGTTGTGGGGCGGCTGAAGCCGGGAGTCGGCGCGTCACAAGGCGTGGCCGATCTGAGCGTCATTTCCCAGCGCATCCACAATGCGCACCTCAACGACCCATTCGTATTTCGAAGCGCCAAGAGCCGTCCGCTGCTGGAGTACGTTGTAGGCGAAATCAAGAAGCCGCTCTATGTACTGCTGGAGGCGACCGGCTGCCTGCTGCTGATCGCCTGCCTCAATGTGGCCAATCTGCTGGTGGCGCGCGCGGCGGCACGGCGCAAAGAGCTGGCTATCCGCACCGCCCTGGGCGGGGGCTGGCTACGTCTGATAGGCGAGCGTCTGATGGAGTGCCTGCTGCTCTCGGCCTCCGGCGGCGCGCTGGGACTTTTGTTCGCCTTCGCCGCGCTTCAGTGGCTTACGCAAACTCGCCACGACATGAGCCGCGTCGAATCCATCCACATCGACGGCGTGGTGGCGGCGTTTACGGTCGGCGTTATTGTGCTGAGCGCGCTGTTTTCCGGACTCATCGCTGCGTTCAGCATCAGCAACAAGCGCATACTCGGCGCGCTCCATGAGGCATCGCGTTCGGTGAGCGGGGGCAGCGCGCGGGCCTCGCTGCGCAAGGTGCTGCTTACGCTCGAAGTCGGACTGACTGTGATTCTGCTCATTTGCGCCGGACTGCTCCTCAAGAGCTATGAACGGCTGCGCTCCGCCGACATGGGTTGCATCACGCAAGACGTGATCACCATGCACCTGGGCATCCCTGATGCCCGATATGCGACACCCGCCCAGCGAGCCAACTTCTACGACACGCTGCTCGATCGTGTACGCGTTCTGCCCGGAGTGGACGCGGCGGGCTTTGTGACGGCTGTCCCTGGGCAGGGCTATGAGATGGATTCGACCTTCAGCATCGTGGAGCATCCCCCCTTGCCGCAGGGCAGTGGTCTGTCCGCCTTAAGCCGCTGGGCTGATCCGAAGTACTTCCGCGCGATGGGCATTCCCATTTTGCGCGGACGCACATTTGACGACGGGAAGCGTTTGGATGCTGCCAACGAAGTCATCATCAGCCAATCCTTCGCCGGCCAGTACTTTCCCGGCGAAGATCCGCTGGGCCGGCACCTCCGCGTACGAGGGCAAAATTCCGTCATTGTGGGGATTGTGGGCGATACCCGCAACGCAATCGGCGAAACCCCGCGGCCGGTGCAATATTACCCGCTGGATGCCGGCGTCGAGACCGTCGGCACGCTTGTGATTCGCTCCAGCCACGACCTGGAGCAGTTCGCTCTTCCGGTACAGCGCGTCGTCTCGGAAATGGACCGCGATCTGCCCGTCTCCGATGTGCTCACCATGAACCAGTTGCTCGGCAAATCGACCCTGGACCAGAGCTTCAACACGGCGCTGCTCGTCGCTTTTGCCACGGTGTCGCTGGTTCTTGCCGCGGTGGGCCTGTTCGGCGTGATGTCGTACATCGCAGCGCAGCGGACGACCGAAATCGGCATCCGCGTCGCGCTGGGCGCAAAGCGCGAACAGGTGATGCGGAAGATGTTGCTGGATGGAATGCGGCCCGCGGTCTTCGGTCTTGTCGTGGGACTCGCAGCAAGCCTGGAAGCCGGCCAGTTGATGCGCGACTTGCTCTATGAGATCAAACCGCTCGATCCGGCGGTTTATGCCGCAGTTGCCGCAACCCTGCTCGCGGTGGCCGCGTTCGCATGTATTGTTCCCGCGTGGCGTGCATCGCGCGTCGATCCGATGCAAGCATTGAGAGCCGAATAGGCTGATATCCGGCAGATCTCCCGGAGGCACTCTCAGTTGGGGCAAAATCGCCATAAGCGGCCGGCCAACGCAACCCTCCCGAAACGGAGACGCAGAAGTGTCGACCGAAATAACGACCCAACTCTTAAGCAAGCGCAATCCCAGTCGATTGCCTCATGCCCAGACAGGAAGTTTCCGGAGAGAGCCCGTTTCTGGATAACTTCCGGTTAAGCCGACAAACCATCCTGAATCGTGGCATCCGCGTGTGAGGTGCAGCGGACTATAATTGCCGTCAAAAGAGAATTCCGGTAGCTGCGTTCGTCGGCGGGGAGGATTCGAGGGCTAGGCTGAAATGAGATGAAGAAAATCGGGTTTGTGGCAGCAGTGACGCTAGTCGGACTAGCAATTTTGTCCACTCGTTACTATATGGTGGACTTGCCGGTTTGGCATTTTCTTGGCGGCGGCAACGGACCCGACCCTACGGCCTTGCACCTGCAGGGGGAATTCGTGGAGAGCAATCTGGGCGCGGCGGAAGGCCCCGCCAGATCACTTACCGTGCGCATGATTGCACAGCAATTTGTTTTCGTGCCTCAGTGCATCGTGGTCCCTGCGGGGGTTCCCATCACGTTTCGAATTACCAGCGCCGATGTCGTGCACATGCTGAGCTTCCTGGGTACGAACTACGGCCTCAAAGCTGTCCCTGGGGCGGTCGCCGAAGCAACCTTTACTTTTGTTAAGGCGGGCGAATTCAAGATCCCCTGCCATGAGTTCTGCGGAGCCGGCCATTATGCGATGAGAGGCCAGCTGGATGTGGTCCCGCGAGATCAGTTTGCCTCCTTGCTTCCCGGCGAAAGGCGGACTTGTGAGCTACGCTAGTCAGGCTCCGCGCCTGCGAATAGGGGCACGATGGCTTGGAACCCTGGTGGTGCTTTTTGCGATTTCTGTCCTATTGTTGGGAAGGGGTTCTTCCGCGCAGTCGGAGAATTCTGAGCCTCCGGTTCGCGTACCTTCGAACGTGGCCTGGACAGAAGAAACCCTTACGATTGTTTCTAGTGGTGATGCCTTTCGCGGACTGCTGCTTGCCCGGCGCTGCAATCATTGTCATGGCGAAGAAGGATTCAGCTCCGTTCCCGCCTTTCCCAACCTGGCGGGCGAGGACCGGTTGTCGTTCTGGAAACAGATGCAGGATTTTCGATCCGGGAAGCGTACTTCACCGGTGATGCAGGGCATCGCCGAGGGATTTTCGGCGCGCACCGCGGCCGATTTGGCCGCGTATTACGCGATGCTGCCTACCGCGAGTGATCCGCAAGACACCCGAGCGTTTCCGCAAGCCATGCAGGACCCCTCTCGTGCCCCGATGGCCATCCGCCTCATTGTTTTCGGAGATGGCCAGCGTGGCATACCACCCTGCCAGTCGTGCCACGGTCCGGTGAGTTATGTGAAAGGAGCTCCACCACTCGCTACCCAGAACGGTAACTATCTGGAGCAGCAGCTTGAACACTTTTCAAATGGGTATCGGACCAACGATATTAACGTTCGGATGCGTAGCATCGCGAGACAGTTAACTGCGGAGGAAAAGACGGCAGTTTCGGAATTCTACGGTGCCGGACTGGGGCCGGGAGTGAACTCAAGGTAGCAGCTTCGGAAACTCGCCGACAGTGAATCTTAAGAGGATTCACCAAAAATTGGTGCCAAGTTTCAGATTCACCAACAGTCGCCAACCAGAGGTGGGATGATCCATTCCTGACGGTTTGGCGATTGTTTCCGAGTCTGACGGGCTTAACCGGAAATAATCGTCGCAACTCAGCCGTTCACCTCAGCAACTCGTCAACGATGGCTTCGACGTGAATGACGGTTGTATCGAGAAACTCGATGCCCGGACTGGCAGTGCCGCGCAATAGTAACGGGAGCTCCGTGCCGGCGAGGACTAACGCTTCAATGCCGTCTTCGCTCCTCATCCTTTGCGCAATGTTCAGAATCTCCGCCCTGGTTTCCGGCAAGAATCGGTTATGCAGCAGTTCACCGATGTACTTCCCGTGAATGAAATCCCGCTCTGAGTCCTTTGGTCGAACCAGGGCGATCCCGGCCCGCTGGAATTCCTCCGGGTAGAAGCTCCCTCGCATAGTGAACCCCGTTCCAAACAGGCCCACCTTTTTCAGGCCGAGCGCCTTGGTGTAGTCACAAGTGACGCGCACAATGCTGAGAAGAGGGATAGCTGAACGGCGCTGGACCTCGTCGAAAACGAGATGCGGCGTGTTCGCGGCGATGAAACCAAAGTCCGCGCCTGCACGCGCGAGCAACTCCACACCGGTGGTAAGATAGTCGGCCAACTCGCCGAGCCGCCCAGCATCAAGCAGCCCGATCCCCTTATCAACGTCGAGGCTGTTAATGATCACGTGCGGGTATCCCCCATCCGGCTTGAGGGCGCGAAAGCGCGCAATGATGGAGCGATAGTAGTCAACCGTAGATTCAGGCCCAAGCCCGCCGATCATCCCTGAGGTTTGCATGTTACGGCCAGAGATGCGTGGCGAGCACAGTAGGATTCGACTATAAGGCCCGTTATATGTGTTGACCTTACAACTGCAGCACAGGGTGTCCTGTTTCGAGCGGGTGTCTAACGGGGGAATTATTTCGGGTCAGAAGTCGGCTTCGGGAGATCGTAACTGATCTCCTCCAAGTCCGTTCTTGGATCTCACACCTTCGTGTTTGCCGACAACCTTCTATTTATGTCGGTAGGAAAACCATAACGATGGACCCCCGCGCCTAATTCCAGTGGTGGGAATGCCACCAGATTTTCTGAACGTCGAAGGTGACGCCGCGGCAGAGGTACATCGGTGTGTTTTCCTCGCCCATGCCAAAGCGCTGGTAGTGCTCGAAGGCCTGAAATGAAGTGCAGTTGTCGCGCACGTCACCGAGGCTCCACTGGATCACTATCAGATTCTTGAACACCTGTGGAGGCGGACCCCAGTACCAGTGGTTCTGGTGGCGAGACCAGGCAGGCGGCAGCCCGTACCGAGGGCCGAACTCATTAATCGCGCCGGCTTCGCCGTAGTTGCCAGCCCAGATACCGGTTTTGTCGCGCTCATCGGGCGGCAACGAGTTATAGATAGCAGCGACTTCACTCACCATCTCAGGCCATCCGAACTGGTCGGCAATAGGTTGCGGCAACAATGACTCGTGGTTCACCTCGGCCTTGGAAGGTTTGAAGCTGATAGCGTTTTCATAGGCGAGGAGACGCTCCGGCGGTAGCATCCACGTCGCCAGCGGAATGGCAGGAACCGCCGCGAGCACGATGATCATGACGACGGCCGCTTGCGTCCACGCGGCGCGGTTTGCCAGCCATCGCTCGATCACAACCGCGCCGCCGGCAAAGAGCATTGGATAGATCGGGAACAGGTAGTAATTCTTGGCGTGTGCGACTTCCATTAACGCGAAGAAGACGGCAAAGGTCAAGCCCAGCACGCGCCAGCGGCGATCGCGGAGAAACCAGACCAAGCCCGAGAGCCAGACCGGCAATAGAATCGGGTGCATGTCGATGATCTGCTCCTTAACGAACGCGAGCGGTCCGAGCACGATGTTCTTGCCTTCGCGGCGCACGTTTGCGAGGTCTTCGATCGTCGGGAAGTGATGGCGGATTTGCCAGACGAGGTTGGGGAGGAAGAGCGTGAGGGCGATGGCGCCGGCGATCCATATCCACGGTCGGGCGAACTCGCGTCGGTGATTCGTCAGGAGCAGGGCGACGGTAACCGCAAATCCGAAAGATAGCGTGGAGTGCTTGTTCTCGAGCCCAAGTCCCGCGAGAACCCCGAACCACGGCCACAGCCGTGACTCGCCGGTACGCAATATCCGGGCGAGGACCCAAACGCAACCCATCCAGAAGAGCGGCTCGAAGGCATTCATGGTGAGGAGGCTGTCGGGAATCAGAACGGCGGGGCAGAGCAGAATCGCGACTCCAGCGAGAAGCTGGGCATACCATCCACCGCCGAGTTCTCGTGCGATGAGGATGGTGAGCGCGACAAGTCCCGTGCCGGCGAGCGCGGGAAGGATACGCAGCGCCGCCAGCGAACCGCCCATCCACAGCGCGATCTTAGCGTACAAGGCGATCAGCGGAGCGGCATCGACATAACCCCAATCGAGATGGCGGGCCATATCCAGATAGTAGAGCTCGTCGCGGAAGTAGCCGTAATGCCGGGTGCTGGTGAAGAGGTGCAGCAAGAGCTTGGCGGTACAGAGGCCAATCAGAACGCCAATCGCGACTGGCGGAAGCACCGGACTGCGGCGCTCCTGTCGCAGGTGATCGAGGCTGGGCTCACCAGTACTAGCGACATTCATAAACTAGAATGATGTTACTCACGCAGAGCGTCCTTATGGTGAAGTTCGCACTCACCAGGATCCGCTGTATGGAATTCCCACCCAACTCGAATCTTTCGCCAGAATTCGGTCCCGACTCCGTGCCGATGCACAAGTTACACCCGAGCCTCTCAGTATGCAATCCTGCCGTCGGGTGTTCCTCAATCAAGGCCCGAGCAGACGGGCTACTCTTCCACAATCCCGTTATGGAAGAATTGCTGACCATGCAGGAGCTGAGCCATTCGGTTAACAGTAATGCGCGGTTTGGCATCCGCAACGATTACGATCGCTTCTCGCCATGGTAGACCGAGCGCAGATATCCCCCACGCAGCAGATCGGCGAGCTTGCACGCGTCAATCTTGTCGCTTTTGTTACCCTCCTTCATGAGCGCGTTTTTCCGTGGATCGCACACCACTAGCTCCGTGACCTGCGGTTTCAGTAGGTCATACCACCAAGCCGCCCATGTCCCCTCTTCCAAGGTCACATGCAAGTCACCCTGTACTCCCTGGATACACTGCAGGATGGTGCTCGCCTTGGTTTCGATGATCGACTCCATCACCACTTTTCCCTCGCCGTTCATCACCGCAATCGAAATTGTTTCTTTGTGCACATCCATGCCAATATACTTAATGTTCATACGGGTGCTCCTTTCGGTAGAGTTCTGCTTCACACTCAAAACCTTACCTCAAAGGGGCGCCCTTTTATAATGCGTCGGCTTGGGGGAAATCGGCATTGATCTCCTCCCCGCCCGTTTCGGAACCGCGTAGTTGATCTGCTGCCGCAATACGGCGTGGCTCGACCGTTACACTGGCTTCTGGATTTGGCGAGTCCGCGATTCACCCATGTACGCACCGGCTCAGCCAAAGAAAAATAGTGCGCTGAACTTCCTCGCGGGGGTATAGTTTGGGGTTGTTGGGAGCTGAAACGGAAATTCTGGTTAGGTGTAGGCCCGCGAAGCTTCTTCTGGCGCAGCTCAGCCTTGCCGTTAGGCACGCGGTTCGGGTTTGCATTTGCTAGGTTTTTTCGTCGTTTTGAAATGCGTTCGAAAACGAGTTTTGCTCATCCTCGACGAGATCTCTACGCATGACGTTCCGGCCAATTGAAAACTACGGCGTGATCGGCAACATGCGCTCGATTGCGCTCGTGGGCATGGAAGGTTCGATCGACTTTCTCTGCTATCCGAATTTCGATTCACCCACAGTGTTTGCAGCCCTGCTCGATGACGAGCGGGGCGGCTGTTTTCAGATCCAGCCACAGCTCAATGAGCGAAGGGTACGGCAGCTCTATTTGCCAGAGACCAACATCTTACTGACACGGTTCCTTGCGGAGGACGGCCTTGCCGAACTGACTGACTACATGCCTCTAGGGGGAAAGGAGGAACAACCGAATGAGATCATCCGGACCGTGGCGGTAGTCAAGGGCAACGTCAGTTTCAAAATGCTGTGTCAGCCCCGGTTCAACTATGGGATGTGCGGACATACCGTCCGGATAGACGATAAGTGTGCGATCTTTACGCCCGCGAATCAGGCTTGCCCTTCGATGGCACTCTATTCGTCGATTGCCCTGGAACAACAATCGCAGGATGCGGCATGCGAGTTCAGTCTGCGATCTGGCGAGGCTGTGACATTCCTCTTTGGCGGGGTTCGTCCGCAACTACAGCAACCGGAAATGGAGCGGATAGAAGAGCGATTCCACGAGACGTCGCGATTCTGGAAGAAATGGATCGCGAAATCGAAATACAAGGGACGGTGGCGGGAGATGGTCAACCGTTCGGCGCTGATGTTGAAGCTGCTGACGAGCTGTGACCAGGGATCCCTGATTGCGGCGCCGACGTTTTCTTTGCCGGAAGAAATTGGCGGAGTGCGCAACTGGGACTATCGCTTTACATGGTTGCGCGACGGGACTTTTACGCTCTATGCGCTGATCCGGCTTGGCTTTGTGGAAGAAGCGGAGGCGTTTATTGGTTGGCTGAAAGAGCGGCTATGTGATGACGCGGAGCGAGGGCCGTTACAGGTAATGTATGGCGTTGATGGCCGGCAGAAGTTGGATGAGCTCACGCTGGACCACCTGAAAGGATACGAGAATTCGCGGCCCGTACGAATTGGAAACGCGGCTTACCAACAGCTGCAATTGGATATTTACGGGGAGATGATGGACTCCATTTATCTGGCCAACAAGTATGGGAATCCTACTTCGTATGCAGGATGGCAGGATGTCCAGCGCATTTTGGCGTGGCTAGGGAAGAACTGGCAGCGGGCGGATGAAGGGATATGGGAAGTCCGTGGCGGAGGCCGAGAATTTCTGCATTCCCGTTTGATGTGTTGGGTGGCATTCGACCGTGCCCTGCGTCTGGCGCAGAAGCGTTCACTTTCCGGTCCGCTAGAGGAGTGGCAGAACACCCGCGATGCGATTCGGAAGGACATCTTTACAAACTTCTGGAATGAGGAGCTGCGGTCGTTTGTGCAATCGAAGGGGACCAAAGATCTTGACGCCTCGGTGTTGCTGATGCCGCTGATGAGGTTCATCAGTCCGGTGGACCCGATGTGGAAGGCGACAATGAGGGCGATTGAGAGCCGGCTCGTGGAAGACACATTGGTCCACCGTTACGAGGCGGAACGCACACAGGTGGACGGGATGCCGGGTGGCGAGGGGAGCTTTACTGCCTGCTCGTTCTGGTACATCGAATGCTTGGCACGGGCGGGAGAGTTGGAAAAGGCTCAGTTGCTGTTTGAGAAAATGCTGGGATATGCCAATCATCTTGGGCTCTACTCGGAGGAGCTTGGTTCGAACGGTCAGCACCTAGGGAACTTCCCCCAAGCATTTACTCACCTGGCGCTGATCAGCGCGGCAACGTATCTCGATAGGGTGCTCTCTGGGACAGACCACGCAGTGTGGCGCTAGCGGGCGAGAACTGAGAGGTACACCACTTGCCCAAAGCGATTTGAAGATCTCAGGTGCCGCGATACTTTGTCTCTCCAAGAGGTTGGTCCACTCAAGGAGTGCCTCCGAAGTGCGGAAGTGAAGCCACCCGTCCATGATCGCTTCCATGTACGCCGCCCTCGCATTACCCAGCTTCTTCAGTACTACGGACCGCTCCGTCACCCCACACGGCCCGGCCTGTCTCTCGCGAGTTGCCAGTTGATCCCTACCGCGATCCCCGTTGGGGCTTCCCATGTTGCGTCTGGTCTCCTACGAGTAGGATCGAGGACTGGCGCCAGGCTCCGTAGATTCAGCCGATCCGTTGCCCCCACGTTTCCTGTGGGAGGCCCGTACGAGCCGAATCGTAAGCTAGTCTCCAGCCCTCGCCTCATCAAACCCAGCGTGCAGATTTCCTGCACTGGGCTTTCCTGAGGGCTTCGCATCAAGGGTTATGCAGCCGATCCCTGCTGGATGGCCTTCAGCTGAGGGCTCAACGTAGCACCCGATAGTCGTTAAACAGACCGAGTATGTTGTAGAGCCATTGCGTACTCCACCGCTTCCAGCCGAATCCTTTGTGCTCTCGGGCGCGCATCAGATGTCGCCGAACCTTCTTCTCCACCCAGAGCTTAATGTAGGAAAAGCACCGGCTCGAGTGCCCCACCGCAAAGTAGTGCACCCATCCCCGCAGAATCGGATTGATGAGTTCAATCACTCTCCCTACGGGCTGGCTTACGTATCGCCGAAAGATTTCCTTCAGCTTCCTCAGGATTGCCGTCCGCTTCTTCGGCTTGGGCACAAAATGGGTCCGCCACTTTCCGTTACGGCTTCGGAAGCGGCGATACAAATCCCAGGAAGCCAACTCTCTCTCCCTCCCTCCGCTGGGAGCGGCCAAGTGTAGCGCGTCCGACCAGCACACCTGTTCGCGAACTCGTGTCTGTGTTGAAGTAGCTCGATGACCGCAGACAACAAGTTGTCAGCGCCCAAGCGACCCACCCGCGCGGAAGTTCAGAAGTTGGTGGCGGAATTCATGAGCAGCGGTATGCGCCGCCGCGAGTTTTGTCGGAGTCGGGGATTGAGCGTCAGCACGCTGGATCGCCATCTGAAACGGCTGCGTTGGAAGAGAAGTCGTAGGCCCGTCTCTTCGGCCGGCCGGTTGGTAAAGGGTGGCGTTGGCGGCCAGGAAATCGCCGACGCAGCGCGAAGCGAGTTGCGGGCTGGCGGTATTGCTGCCGGGCGGACTCCGGATCGAGATACATCCTGATTTTGATACCGATACGTTCGAGCGACTTGTGAGTGTACTGGAGCGGGTGTAGGCCGTGTTTGGACTTCGGCAAACAGGAAGCTATGCGATCCGTTCCCGATCTCGTGTCAGGCTTCCCATAGATTTCGCCGCCAATTCGCGTTAAGAGTTGATCAAAACCGGTAACCCACACCGCGTTCTGTCGTTCTGTCGCGCCTTCAATCCTCAACGCGAACGCGAACGATGCCCATAGCCATAATCCGCGGCGGAACATCACGCAGAAACGGGATTCGGGTGAAAGCGCGGACAAACCACGGGATGCGCAAACCCGATTGCTCCTGAGCCCTGAGCGCCGGCGCAATTACCCGATTCTGGAGCTGCGCTTGAAAGGCTTGAATAATCCGCACCGGCCATTCGCGCTTGCGTTGAATGCCGCGAAGCTGGTCGGTCGTGACGCGGCCATCAAGCAAAGGCTTGGTCAAGAGGTTCGCCGCCACCACGGCGTCCTGAACCGCGTAGTTGATTCCTACGCCCCCGACGGGCGACATCGCGTGCGCCGCATCGCCGATGAGCAGCAAGCCGGGCGCGTACCACCGCGGGCAACGGCTTGACTCGACTGAAAGGAGCGAGACTTGGCGCCAGTCTGTGAGCGATTCCACGTGCTTCGCCAGGCGCGGCTCAACTTCCACAATCCGCCGCCGCAAACCTTCGATTCCTTCCGCGCGCAGTGATTGATATGAACCCTTTGTGATTATGAACACGGCCTGCCAATAATCCTTGCGATCGAAGCCGCCGAGAATATGTCCGCGTGCAATTCCGCCGAACGCGCCGCCAGGAGCGTCGATATCTTCGGAAAGATGCGGCAAGCGGAACCACAACACATCCATCGGCGGGGACATGCGAACCGCCTCGATTCCGGCCAGATGACGCACGCGCGAGAACCGGCCGTCGGCGCCCACGGTCAGGAGCGCGCGCAACTCATGAACGCCATCGTTCGCTTGATAGCGCACGCCGCGAATGACACCGTCTTCTTGAATCAGGTCGGTTACGTTTGCGCCCATCAAGAGCCGGAAGCCGGGGTATCTCGTCGCCTCTTGCGTCAGCAGACCAAGCAGGTCCTTCTGGTGGACCATGAGGATGTACGGGTATCTCGTCTTCAGGCGACTCAAATCGAAGGGCGTGAAAGGGCCGCGCGTGGTGAGTAGGGTGGGTGCTGAAACCTTGCTGTTGCGAAGTTCGTGGACGCGCTCTGCGAGCCCAAGCTGATCGAGAATCTCGAGGGTTGAGGGGTGAACCGTGTCGCCGCGGAATTCGCGGTCGAAATCGTGGTGCATTTCGAGCAGTGTGACGTGCACCCCTCGCCGGGCCAGGAGCAGCGCGAGCATCGCACCGGCGGGTCCGCCTCCGACGATGCAGCAGCCCCTCGCTTCATCCTTCTCAGTCTGGGTCTGGGCGGGAGTCTCGAGAACTTGAACCGTTGCCATCGATGCTTCTTCACCCGTGGCGCTCAAATAATTGTCGTTTCGCGCGCCCTGCCGACAGAACCTTGCCCGTCAGCTTCGGCCACCGTAGGGCATTACCCGACTTGCGTTCCTCATATTAACTGTTTTCAGAACCCTGAAAGAACCCGTTTCACCCCGCATGTTTAGAGGCCAAGTAAGCACAACAGGTCAGAAACCGGCTATAATCCTCAACCAACAATGACACAGATCTCTGGAACGAAGCTCGGACCTTCCGAAATTGTTGCCCCTTTGGGCGCGAGCGGCGCTCTCGATTTGCGCCTGCGACGTGAAGAGACGGTAAAGTCTTGCCACGTCCCAAGGCCAAACCGGACTGCTTTCGACAATCCAATCCGATGAGACTACGAATCATCATTATGCTTTTAGCTGTCGGCTGCGCACCACAAGCGCAATCTGCTTCCAAACCTACTTTCCAGGATGACTTTAACAGGGGAGTGCTCAACACGAACGTTTGGATTGTCAGCAATTGGAATGCACCAGGGGGCGGAGTGTTCCGCCCCGCGAATATTGATTTGTCGCAGGGCTTACTCCGCATCAGCTTAAGGCAAACGGAGAACAGCGACGATTCGATATCCTCAGTAGGCGGTGAGATTCAAACCAAAGCAACTTTCGGCTATGGAACTTACGAGTGGACCATGCGAATGAGCAGCACATCTCCTACCAAGGACGGATACGGTCAGGTAACGTCAGGACAGGTCTCTAGCGGATTCACATTCATCAACAATTCGCAGACAGAAATCGACTGGGAAGTCGAAGGCCAGTATCCCAACCGGATTGAGATGACTAACTGGAAGGGGCTCCATGCTCAGCAATACACCAGTTCGTTCCTGCAATCACCTGAAGCCGGATTTCACAGATACACATTTATGTGGTCACCCGGCAAGATCGTCTTCTACATAGACGGAAAGAAAGTATCTACGCATACGTCGAACATTCCCTCCGACCCCGCTTATGTCATGATCAATCAATGGGGCACGAACTCCACCCGCTTTGGAGGCTTAGCTACGCCCGGTGTGGAGCGTTACATTTATGTCTCGAGCTTCAAATTCTGGGCTCAATAACGGCGCAGTTCGAATCGGAACGCAGCGAACATTTAGGAACGCTAGCGGTCATCGCTGGGACATCGGTAATAACAGTCCAGAGCTTCCCTAGTTCTCTTCCAGCTTAGTGGATATGCATTTCCTTGCGCATCGGCAGCGCCGACTCAGTTACATGCCTCCTCTGGATTATGTACTTAGGGGTAGGCACTCGTTCTGGATGTAGCTCAACTTTGGCAACCGCTGCAGCGATACCTGACACTTGTACCCATGTCGCGAGTGAGGGAGTGCCCGCCTTGTTGACCAGGAACAGCATGTAGTACCCGGGAGGCGCGATATTCGAGTTGGGCGGACCCGATACTGTGAGGCCAGCGGAACTTGCACCCGCTTCCACCGAAAAGGAAAGGCCAACATAGCGCTGATCCATGTCGAAGGAGTGGGTCACCGCTCCTGCTTTCATGAGAACCACGGACGCAATGCTGGATGCATGGGGAGTTGGGACGGTAAATGACTGACCGTAGGTGAGCGAAGCAGGTGCACCCGTGCCGATGCTGGGCCTGGTTGCCGGGCTGCCGTCCGAATTGAAAAGATACGACGGCTGGTAGATCTCAATATGGTTTTCGAATACACCCTGTGCCGGGTTGCCCCCGAAAAGAGCAACGGTACCGTCCGGCAACAGCAACTGGGTGTTGTGATAGAGCCTGGGGAAAACATTCGACCCGCCGGAAGAAAATGAGTTAGACGCTGGATCGTAGATTTCAGCCTGCAAACTTGCGGTGCTCGCGTCCTCGTCTGCGCCGGAGCCGCCGTCCACCAAAACCTTGCCGCTTGGAAGAATTGTGGCTTCCATCTCGACGCGCTTCTGAGCCATCTTCGGCCCCTGTACCCAGCAAGGAGCGTAGGCAGGACAGGCAGTAGAAATCTGAGCGCCCGCCGAACTCAAGTCGATCAATTCAGTGGTATCGGTTGCCGGATTGTCACCGCCCATGATGATCACCTTTGGGCTGTAGTTGTTCTGCGGCGTAAGCGGGAGCAGCACAGACGTGCCGTAGGTTCGCTCTCCGTTTGGATCATTTTGTCCCGGGTAAATTGTCCAGGCAACGAGTGTCCAAGTCTGGCCAGTAGGATCGAAGTCGAGGGTCGCAGATGATGGTGCGGAATAAAAGACATGCCCGGTGGGAAGCAGGTGCATTCGGGGATACAGAGGGAATTGGAAGCCCGGAAAATTTGCGATGTTGGGATTCCCCGGAATCTCTGCGCTCCATTGCTGTCCGTCCCAGATTTCACTGGTATTGTTGTTCCCACCAGTATCGTTCAGTCCAGAGGTGGTCATCATGTGGCCGTCGTTAAGTTCAGTGAGGCTTGGATACCAACGCCCATGTGCCGCGGCAGGTATGTCGACGAAGGACGCGCTGGAAGGATCAAAAATCGATGCGTTGGGCAGGCCGGTGAAAGGAATGTCGCCCTGAGTACCCACCACAGCCAGCGCTCCGTATGCCTTGGTGCCGCCATTGATCAGGATGCGGCCATCTTGCATGACTGACATGCCATTGCAGAACATGTCCCACGTCGTCGGCATAGTACGGATGTTGTTATGGGACAAGTCGAGCAGCGCCGCGCCCTGCGAATACTGCGGCCCTTGTGGACAACCTGCCTGCCGGGGCGGGCAGTTGCCGGAACCCGCCACCACGAGAATCTTTCCGGTGTGGAGCAGTGCCGCATGAATCGGATTAATGGGCATAGTTTGAAGAAGTGTTGACCACAGGCCATTCGGATGAGGGGTATAGGCTGCGGGGGGAACTGAGGTTTGATTGGGCGGGGTCGTTCCTCCGCCGGATCCAGTCGCTCCACCACCGCATTGGATGAGTGGAATCGAGGCAAGCACAACGAACAGCACGGTGGCGAACTTTTTCATTAGATTTTCCCTCGAGCAGTGACGTTTGCCTTCACGACGTGGCTGGCATGCCCCGAAAATGGAACGGTCCAGCGACGCCTCGAACCAACGCACTTTCTTCTCAGCGCTCCACTTCAAGAAGTAATAAGCAGTCATTTGGAAGCCATCGCCTCTATCTGAACTCCCGGCAGCCGGGTTAAATAAGGGAAGAACGGCGCAACCTCGAAAGGCATTTTCTCCTGCGAGGAGAGCAAGGTGACGTGTTCGACGCTGGCCAATTCCACCCGATTACTCCAGGGGTCCAGCTTGATCCTGCCACCCAACGGCAGGGCGGCCGTCTGATCGATCCGCCTCGGCTCCAGTTGGGGAGCGGAGTCGAGCAGGACAGACATTCGAATGGTTTTGGCGGTACCCAAACGGTTGCCAAGATGAGGTCGGATCAGGCTGGTGAGTTCGGGTGCGCGGCTCTGGAGAGCTTTCAAGAACAGTCCGGCGTTTGCCAGTTTGTCTTTGTAAGGGGAATTGGCAAGCAGCTCCAGTGCTTTGTGGTCGGCATCGGCTTCGTCGGAAGCATTTCGTTCGAAATCCAGTCTTTGAAAGGTATTCTGGTCTGGGAAAAAGAACCGGTCGTTGAAGGCAAGGTTCGTATTAATGCGGTGGCCCAGGGCGACATGGCTTAGCTCGTGAGCCAGAATCATCGCCAGAGAAGCTTCGTCCGGAAGTACGTCGAGCAAACCGCGACTGACGACAATCGTATGACCAATGGTGAAGGACTCCAGCGGCGAAGTCAGTAATACGCGACAGCGCACACTAGGAGCGATTTCCAGGCGATTGGTGATAATCAGGTTGTTGACGACGGTTTGCAGCACCTTGTCTATATTTCCAACCGGTGCCACCAGGCCAACTTTCTGGAGATGATCGAGGGCATTGTCTTCCGCTAACCGTTCCCACATCCGTTCGGCTTCTACCGGGCTGGCATCCTTGCCGGATTCGCTACGATCCTGCACGGTATCCACCTGGATCTGAGTAAACTCCTGGTTATGTTTGAGACTTTCCACGTCGTAGCTCCACAATCGTGTCTGCGCCTTGAAATACAGGCGGTGGAGAGGAGGAGTGCTGGGTCTGGTATCGGATTCTTCAGTGTAGATAAAGGCTGGCAACCACTGGCCGGGCTGCAGGTTCAAGCGCCAGCTATCGAAGTGCAGGTAATAGCTGTAGCGCGAACGGGCGGTGTAGGTTCCATTGAAACGGACAATATTAAAATCGCGGTCTTCAACCCAGATCCTGCCGGTGAACAGCCCTTTGGGAGCTGCATCTTTGGGCTGCACGTCAACCACAATGCAGCGCACTTCGCCGAGAAACTCTTGTCGCACATAGTTGAAGTAGTAATTGCCCTTCTGGAAATCGGCATCCAACATGACCATCTGAGCGAAACCGGCGGGCACGAAACCACGGTAGAGAACGCCTGACCAGAGATTCGAGAAATGACGCGCAAAACCAGGGCGGTCTTTTTCGAACAATTGATCGCTAGGCCCATTGCTCAGATCCAATCGTCCGAGGAAATATTGATCGCTGGTCGGCGCAACCATGTGATCCTTTTCCTCGTGCAGATTCTGGACATAGGTTTCCACCAGAGGATGCATGCTCTTCATGGTGGCCACGAATTCACGTTCTCGTTCTACAACCTGGTCGACCATTCGGTCGAAGGATACGGGGGCCAACAACGAGACCGAGGCTTTCCTGGTGACGCCATAATTGGCGTAAATGGTCACGGTGCTGTCGCTACCGCTAACGGCGTTCTTGCTGAGATGGGTACTTATCGAGAAAGTCGAACTCCTCGAGCCAGCCGCCACGATTATGTTGTGGGGCACCTGGGCTGCTTCCGACGGATCGGCGGCCAACGATACTTCCAGGTCGAAGGGAGCCACCATGTCGAGCGTGACCGTAGCCTCGAATGAGTTACCGCCCACCACACTGGCCGACCCTAAGGCTAGAGAGGAAAGTGTCGGGTTCTCCGCAGCACTGAGGCCAATGCACAGCAAAACCATGAGCCACAAAAGCACGACTTGTCTCAAACCACGCATAACGACTCCCCTTAAGAAGCAAGTTGGAAAATGATGTGCACCACAGCCGTTGAATCGACCGGTTGACCGTGATGCGACGCTGGCTTAAACCTGATTTGCTCGGCTGCCTTTACTGCCTCTTCGTCCAGTCCGTGTCCCAAACCCTGCAGTATTCGAACCACACGGACCTGACCGCTGGTGCTGAACAGAACCTCCAGGCGGACCTCTCCGTCGATCTTCAGCCTGCGTCCCTCCTCGGTGTATTCAGGATTTGGCTTGGAAAAGATCTGTACCGGAGTGCTTGCCGGACCGCTGATGAGGCTGGCCTTGGGTGGTTCTGGGCCGGCGCGTTTCGAATCGAATCCTGACTGCTGGAAAACTCCCCCGCGCGTAGAGTGGCCAGTCGCCACCCCATCGCCAAAGCCGGAACTCAAAACCGCGCCGCGATTGGCACCGCCTGATCCGTTGCTGTGCCCTGAACCGCCAGGCAGGTCAAAGGAGCCTATGGCGAGGACGCTGGTTGCACCGCGTTTATCCCGTGCCGGAACGCCATTGGGGTCGCCGAATCCGCCAGTCTGAACTGCGATCGCTGGCACGTCGGTGGTGACGGCGATTGACCTGCCGCTGGAAAACGTATCGGTAGCGACGACCTTGGAGGCCGGTGGACGAGGGATCGCCGGAAATTTGCTCTCGATCTTCAACTCGGGAGTCTTGACTTCGGACTCCCGCAGCTTGCGCTCAGGGATTGGCAGGGTCAGCCGCGCAACTGCAGGCAGTTGCTGTGCCGGCCTAGGTCTAACGATCAGGTGTGGAGCGACGGGTTGAGGCGGGTGCGAGAGAGGAGACTGAAAAGGCACAAGAGTGATGACCGTCTTTCTAGGTCCCTGCGCGGCCGCTGAAAAAACTCTGGGGAACAACGGGTGCAGGTTGATCAGGCACAGCACGGTGATAGCTTGCGCACTCCAGATCGTCAGGAAGAGCTTCCACCGGGACTGCAACACGGGTAGAGTGCTGAAGAGTTGCTGGTTTACATTGGCAGACCGAACTGGTTGCCCGTGTTGACGAAGCGGGCCTTGACGAGAACGTTGGGCCGCCATTCGTCCCATCGTGATGCCGGCCGGCAAATTGGGCCGTTTTGCCAGCAAATGAACCAGGCAGGAGAGACTCCCGAAACCATGAGAAGGCATATTACCGACCTGCCTTTCGACTCAAAAGATCCCAGCCAAACGAGAAATTCGTAAACAGAGTGAGACCTCCCGCAGAACGATCCGTCTGAAAACGGTATTCATGAAGATAGGCGGCACCGAATTCGGTATAGAACTGACCATGCGGGATAACCGCTTTCACTCCACTGCCAAAAAGAGCTTTGTTGTCCCAATCGAAACCCTTGGTATCGCGCGAGAAAGTGAAATCCGCGTAAGGCACAAGTGCAGTGCCGCGCATTCGCTTGGCGATCACGCCCTGCGAGACATATCCCTGCCCGATGATGTTTCCGCGTTCGACAGGCGATATGTTTCCCACCGCGGCCCAGGAGGAACCGGGGAAACGACTCGCCTTCTCCGAAGCGGGCTGCCAGCCAAACCAGTCCTGGGCATAAACAATGAGGTCGCTACGCTGAACAGTCTGGAATTCGTCCTCATAGCAATAGGCAGAACCGAGACTCACGATGCCGTTGTGGAAGAACCTGTTCACCTTCATTCCGATTCGGGGCTCAATCCTGTTGTTCCAGTCGTAGCCTTGGGTGTCAAGAACCAGACCCATCGAGACGTACGGCGTCAAAGTCATCGAACCTGAAAACGTCGCGAACGCCGTCGCACTCTGCTCAATGTAGGACTGGAAATAGACGTTGTTATGTTCGATGGGACTCAGATTGCCTATCGAGGTCCAGGTCTGCCCGGGGAGTGCGATGCCATCGATCAGATTCCCTTGATAAGCGGGCGTAGCACTCTGCTGAGCGGCAGAAAAAACCGTCAGCACCAGGACCGTGCACAGCGCGAACCCCCACTTGGTTTTCATCAGTCTCACTTTTTGTTAGTACCGTTTAACTGCAAACCAGCCCCGGACCTGTTTTCCTTGAACCACCGTTCTCCAAAAGCTGTAGAGAAAAACCGAACAGTCGACAAAACGCAGGAGTGTGTACAGCGGCGAGCAAATTAGGACATCGCTGCGCCAATCGCACACAGCGCAGATCAGTGACATGAACATCAGCACGATCCAATCCATGCCGACCGTATAAAGCGCGACTCGCGGGCAGAACAGTAGCCAGACAGGCAGCAAGAGAAAAAGCAGGCCGAAGATCACGCCTTCTCCCATCAACAACTTGTATTCCCAGTCAATCTTGCTGCGCCCGCTGATCATTCCGTACTTCCTCCCCACCTGCCAGGCTCCGGTGTGCCAGCGGTACATCTGCTTGATGTAGTCGCGGAGGGTTCTCGGGTCTTGCGTCGAAACCACAGCCTTGCGTTGATAAACGATCTTGCCCAGCTTCTTGCGATGGACCTGAATGGTGCAGTCCATGTCCTCAACGATGGTGTCGTTGTTCCATTCCAACTGAGCGAACGCATCCGCCCGAAACGCGGCGGCGCAACCAGGAGTCACGGTAATCACGCCCATGTTGCTTTGGCCAGCCTTATAGATCGCGTGCGAGATCCAGTAGGCCAGACAGCGATACGAAGTGAGCCAGTTGTGCGGAGCGCTCTTGGCGCGGCCACAAACCGCAGCCACTTCCGGGTCCTTTAGGGTTGCGCGCACGGCCCGAAAATAATCTCGGCAAACCTCAGTATCGGCATCCATGAGGCAGACGTAGTCGTAACGCTGGGTCAGCTCAGATGCGTAAGTGACTCGCGCTAGACTGCGTGCCTTGCCAATATTCGTTGGATTTCGGAGAACATTTACTGCGAGAGCGCGAGCGATCTCTCCCGTACCATCGCTCGAGCCGTCATCGATGACGTAGATATCCGAGGACAGCACGCCGGCACAGAGAATGCTCCTCAACGTCTTGCTTATCCCTAACCGCTCGTCCTTGGCGGGAACCACCACGCAGAGCCTCTTCACAGTGCACCTTTGACGATCAGTTCCCCAGAATCGAAGGAGATGGAGTAGATCCCAGCTTTGCTGGGACGTAACTCACGGTTTCCCTGGTAAACATGGAGGTGCGTTCCGCCTTCAATCGCGGCCTTGAGCACCACCCCAGAAGGAAACGGGTCGGGTGCTTTCCAGGCGAATCTTTCTTCGCCGCTTCGAACTTGAGGTATTGCCGCTTCTAAAATCTTCTGTGCGCGCAAGTAGGCGGCCACGGTCCCGAAGGGAGCAACCCAGAGCCCTCTGGCTTCTTCTGCCGTAACGTAATCCAGGAGAGAAACGAAAGTATTGGTAGGAATAGGTTCAAATCCAGTCGAGGGGTCGCCGATGCCGTGAATTTGAAAAACAGTCCAGGCGTGCACTGCGAACGCTTTGTCGATCCACGATTTGTAAACCGCAGCATCGTACTTGGTGTAGGCCGGCTGGCTGGGCAAGTCATACCAGTCGGGTTCGACGTCCGCAGTGATGTAGGGAAAATCGCTATTTCCGTGCCAGCTCCGTGCCGCAAAGTCATACTTCTTGACCCAGAAAACCAACCCCGGGGATAACTCGGCGTATGGGTACGCAAAAATGACAACGTTCGAATGAAAATTGCTGTCTAAGAACTTCTTAGCGTCTTCCACTTCGATCTCTTCGCTTGCCCGGGTTAGCATCTCCGGGTGCTCGTGGGTCACGGAATGATTGCCAATCTCGTGACCTTGCGCTTGCGCTCTTCTCCAGTCATCCAGACGCGTGAGTTTGGAGACGATGACGAAGAAGGTTGCGTGTAGATGGTGCTCGTTCAATTCCGGAACCACGAGATCCAACTGCGCAGGCCTGGCATCGTCAAAGGTGAGCGACACGGCGGCGGGATGATCGTTCCAGGGCAGTACGCGGAGTGTCGGCGTCTGCGCAAAAGTCCATCCAACGAACAAAACGCACGCCAACACTGTATGGACAGGCTTTGCCATAATTCGTAGGGGGGAGTTGCGGACTGGATAGTGCAATCGCGGTGCCAGCAGATTCCGGCTGGAAGGCTGCTGGTACGGTAGGTCGGCGCGGGGCTTACTGTAGCGTGGAAGTCTTACTGAGCGCCGGACTTATGCCCTCGATGAGCTGTCGGAGGTGCGAGTGATGCACCGGGCTATCTCTGTAAGGTGAGTTACCGTGATCGTTACTTCAAACGTTACGACCGTAATCAGGATCTGGTTTGCAGTGGGAACACTGCTTCCACGGCAGGGAAAATCTGTTCCACCAGTCAGATGCTCTACTCCCCCGCAAAGCTCGCTGTGTTCGCACCCGGATTCGTGCGGCGAAGCAGGAGGCTGAATCGGAGCCCCTCATTTGGTGTATATGAGTTTCCCGACGAATTGCTCGACGTCGAGAGCCTCTACGGGTTAGGACGACGCGCCGTCTTGCGTTCATTACATCAGTCAGGCCCATGTGATGTAATCTGGAAGAGTGCGCTGCGTGCTGGTTCATTTTCGTCTCCACCGTTTTGATTTCAGGCGGTGGGCCCGCATTTGGTCAAAGCCAGCGCCCTGCCCAACCCTGAGATCTCTCCGTACCTGGTGCGTGTTCAGCGCGCAGCACCGGGAAATACGATTTGTGTTCTATTACGCCACGACGGCCAGTTTCACTTGAGGCGTCCCATGGAGACCGCACCAAAGTATCGGAGGGTTCCCTGCCGAGTGCCGAATTGCTGAAAGTTCAGCGGATGGCTGGATGGCGACGGCCTCCCACGGCTCTCCCAAGACAAGCCTGCGTCGCCGAAGATGACCCAGGTGTCCGAGATACTGCAGATCAGCATCTTCCGCACCGACCACTGGCAGAATCCAGTCTTCATGGATGATAACGGCAGTCAGTCCGTTCCAAGGTCGTTAGGTCCGCTTGTGAATTGGCTCGGCTCGTTACACACGTAACCCCACCAGGAACTGAATGAGGACGAAAGCAGGAATAATTGCCAGTCGTCCAAGAAAATTGAACTCCAAGACACGGCCCTGACTTTTCCACCCTTCTCCCGTGTGTGGTTGCCTGTGACGGGGCCCCACACTGCAGGTGCTCGCGAGAGCAAATAATAAGTTCAATGGCCCTTTAGCAGCCGCGCCAATGGCTCCGCTGTAGTGCCAAGCGAATCGGGCATACTTTTCACTGTTCCCGAGGGTGCTGGTTTCGTAGGTGACGATGTTGAACGATCACAATACTCCAAACGGGCACCCTTTTATAATGCGATTACATCAACTATCTGGTCGAGTGGACGCGCTGGGTTGCCGCGCCAAGTTACTGAGCGGCGACTGCGGACTGAGCGCCGCTCTCCGGCGAACCGGCGGTGCTGGCAAATCCTGTTGGCTGCTGTGTTAGCAGTTGCTGCAGCAGCGCCAAATCGTTTTCGCAATCAGAGCGAGCCGTCTTTCGGGATGCGCCGGGTTTCAATTCCTCGCGTAAGCGTGCTTTCACGAGGCCAGCAGCAAATTTGGAACTGTCCGGGACCTTCAGAATATTGGCTCGCGCAATGCCCACGGGCGTAACCTCACCACCCACCTTCAGCTGCAGGGTTGGTCCACCGGAAGCATCGAGGATGGGTTCTGCCGCGGCGTGCAAAGACGCCCAGTGGCGCTCGTCTGCGGCGGCCTCCCCCGGAGACGCGGTCTGAACCAGGTCCTCCAAGCGGCTTTGAAAGGCGCGGCGATCCGTGGGCGTCAGGGGTGCCTCCAACTGATGTTTTGAGTCCAGGATCAGCGCGTTCTTCGCCGGGTTGAAGTGCCCGCGCACCAGATAGCCAGCGACAAGGCTGCCCGCAATGTAGGGGTGCAGCAAGAACAAAGGCAGCATATATTTCTTCGCCGTCAGTGCGCACTCCAAAATACTGTGGACGGGCCTGGAGCGCGGAACCGTGCCCGGGACTTGCGGAATAACGAAGGTAGATGTTCGCAACTCGGGATGATGGCGACTATAGTTGGAAAGCATTCTGGCCGACTGTTTTGGCGTGGTGATGCCCAGGTCGCTGATGATGCTGCGATGCACGGCGTGCGGGTAGTAGAAATTGATAACCTCACGCACGAAGTCCGCACAGTTCGCCGTAGCCAGATTCCAGCGCTGGCGATTGGGCCAGCTGTTAAGCTTGCGGATCAGCATGGCGTCCTGCTCCGGGCTGGTCTCAATCTCAAACGCGTAGATGGTGCGGATGTAAGAGGCCCCGATCAACTCGTACCAGCCTCCGCCCGGCGTTCCGGAATCGGGAAGATCGGGAGCGAGCGATTCCAGGTGAGTGCGTCGGTAGCGGTCGCGTAGAAACGCAACCAGCTTGGCGTCGGCGAAGAGCGGGACGTCTTCCTGTTTCTCTACGCCATACAGGTAAGGGATGAGGGGAATTGCGACCCAGTCGTATCCCGCGACACCGCTGTAACGGCTGATAACGATTCCGGTTTCGCCCGGTGCACAGAGACGCAGGGCGACCGGAGATGTGGCGCAGACGCGGTTGAGGTAGACCGCAGCATGGCCTGTCCCGGCGAACCAGCCATCGTAACCGTAGGGCTCTCCCAAGAACAGAGTTGCCCCGGCCCGTGCCTGGGAAATCGAGCACAGGCAAAACAGCAGAATGACGCTAAGCTTCCTCAGGCTCAAGACAGTCTCTAGTCCTCCGTGGACCAATCCCTGCAGAAAAACGCATTCGCTTTTAGAGGTGCGTCCGCAGTCATGAGGTATCCACCCACCCCAAACGCGTAGCTGTTTCATGGCAGACCTCGTGTCGCGGAACGGTCGGCGAGGGGGCACTGGTGATGGATCACCTCCCAAACGACACCGCCGAGAGGAAACGCTGGCCGCCAGTCTCAATTGTGGAGAAGAGGGTGGATCCTCCGCAGTTCAATAATGCTCACCATGCTCATGCCACCACTTGAACCACTCTCTGGGAATCGAGTTCCGGAGCGGCCAAGCGAGTCATGAGGAAAATTACTGCAAAAAACCCGAAACACTACGACCGTCGCCAAGAGCCAGTGGAGAGCAGGATTCTGAGCAGGAGAAAGCCTACAAACCGTGTTCACCATTCCCGGCCTTGCCTTCCGCCTCGCTCATCCCAGCAGCCACAAGTCGTCTGACGATGCGGACGGGACAATACTTTCTAGTGAAGTAGAGGGTGCAACGATGGTCTTGCATCTCACGCACCGGCCTTCGCAGCTTTGCCTCGCAATGAGGCAAGTAGGCTCTCCAGTGTCTTAACCTGCTCGTCGCTTAACTCACGACGTGATTCCTCACCATCAAGGACTCCGGCCAACAACTCAGCCGTCTCTGTGCGTTCTTTCAGGGCCTCTTCCATGTCCTCTGCATCCTCAGGAACACCGGCCGCGATCAGTTCTTTGATTCTCTCCGGGGAGGGCTTAGGTTTCTTCATCCACCCACTCTGCCGCAACTCCCAAGATCCACCAAATTACGAACGTCACTTTGGTTACCGAAAATAACCGAGCGAACAAAGCAGTAAAAGCTGAAGCAACGCTGATGATCAGTTCACCTTCGATTCGCTTCAATGCGCGACTGCCCCCAGAGACGCGTAGCCGATAGGTACGCTGGAGGAGCGGCGCAGCACGAGACAGTAGCCACCTGGGCATCGCCGGCGACGCATGGTTCGCCTTCCAGCTAAGCGCAATCCGAGAGCAGGTCCGGCCCATCTACAGAACGCTGGGCATCATTCCCGAGATCGCAACCGGCATTCAGACGGCAAGCGGATTGCAAACTCCGCCCCAGAGTAGCCGGGGGCGTAGCCCCATAAGCGCTTCTATGAGAAGGTCATAAAAGTCAAGGCCGACGTGGCGGCCCCTCCTTAATTTGTTTTCCGACGTTAGCATAAACGTCCGATGGTGACTTGCGGGGCTGTCAAGGGCGCCGCAGAAGG
>Ga0210401_10001353_pt1 | contig 28493 bp, 32 predicted proteins | sample IncBWH32MmetaG_FD_150866 | JGI IMG/M metagenome (GOLD analysis project Ga0210401, IMG submission 150866) | Forest soil microbial communities from Barre Woods Harvard Forest LTER site, Petersham, Massachusetts, United States - Inc-BW-H-32-M | ecosystem: Environmental > Terrestrial > Soil >...
GGCCAGCGGCGTCACGCTAAATCACCTGCTCGCGGCGAATGGCCTGGCGACGTCGCGCGAGCTAACGCGCGGCGAAGCCGTGCACATACCCATGCCGGCATCGCGCGCGGAGCCTTCCGCGCCGGCGGCTGCGGCAGCCGCGGCCACCGCGGCGCCGATCGCGCCGATCGAGCCGAGCGCACCCAGCGCATCGAGCGCCGTCGCAGGGCTGCGCGACGAGGAAGCCCCGGCACCGGCCGCTGAAGCACCCGCTGCGCCCGCCGTTGTACGATCGCCGCCGCCGAAAGAGCCGGTCTCCGAACGGCAGGCGGAAAGCGCGTCGCTGTTGCCGGCGGCATCGCCTTCCGGCAACGGCGACAACACCGACTACAGCGTCGGCGCGGACAACACGGTGGTCGTGCAGGCGGCGGAAACGCTCGGCCACTTCGCCGATTGGTCCAAAGTCAGCTCGGCCTCGTTGCGCGCGTTGAACAGGCTGCACAAGAACGCCATGGTGACGCTCGGGCACAAGGTGAAGCTCGATTTGTCGCGCGTCACCGCCGCGCAATTCGAGACGGCGCGGCGCGACTATCATCGACAGCTACAGGAAGCGTTTTTTGCCACCCACCGAATCGCCGGCACGGAAAACTACGTGGTTAGAAAGGGTGAATCGCTTTGGATCATCGCGCAACAACACGCGGATCTGCCGGTATGGCTGGTGGCCGAATACAACCCCGATGTGGATTTTGGCGACGTGAGACCGGGGGCCACGATCGCTCTGCCCCGGGTCGAGGCGATCAATCGTCAGTGATGCCCCGTGCGTGCAGGTACTCCCTCAACGTTCCCCGCGTATCGCCGGAGGCGACAAAGTTCACGATGGAATCGTCCGCGGCGCGAACGTTGAGTTCCAGCTTCTCACTGGCCGCCATTTGCTTGAGCATTTCCACCGTCAGCTCGAAGTACGCCGTTTGCCCCCAGGAAGCGACCGCTTGGTAGGCGCCGCGGCCCAATTGCGGGGCATCGATGGGGGTGAGCACGCGGGTGCCGTTGTCCAGAACGATGGTGAGTGCGGCGTTCGAACGAATGTCGGCGATGGGCCGGTCCGTGCCAGGCGCGATGTGCACCCACAGCCCGTAGACGATCGAGCCGCTGCGATCCCATTCGACCGGACCCAGGTAGGCGAAACTCAGCCGCTTGCCGAGACTGGCGATAGCCCGCAACCCTCCCTGCCGAAGGCTCGGCACGAGCTCGATGGGTTCCTTGAGCGAGCCCACGGTCATGGCTGTGCGATCGTCCAGGTACTCGACCGGCTTGATCGACGACGGCGTGCTGCAGGCATAGAGCAGCACCATGGCTAATATGATGGCAATCGCAGGCAGGCGCATAACGCCAAGTATACCGGGACGTGAGCTGGAGCCGATTATTGAGTTGCGCGTACCGGGTATACTTTTGGGGATGGTCAAGAGATTCTGCCGTTTTTCGGCGACAAATTTATCGATGTGTCTGGTGATGGCGACGGGTGCGCTCTCTACCGGCGTTGCTTTCTCTTCCGAAGCGGAACTCGCGGATCGAGTCGTCGTCCATAAATCGGAGCACAAGCTGTACTTGTACAGCGGCGATCATCTCATGGGTGTGTACAAGGTGGCGTTGGGCTTGAGCCCGGTCGGACAGAAGGAAAGGGAGCGGGACTTCAGAACTCCCGAAGGGCATTACTTCCTAGCGCGGCGCAATACCCGCAGCGACTACTTTCTTGCCATCCAGGTCTCTTATCCGAACAAGCAGGACGAGTTGCGGGCGCATAAGAAGGGCTGGGCCCCCGGGGGCTCCATCATGATCCATGGTTTCCCCAACCAGCCTCACCATCCTTCAGCGTATTATGAGTCGAACGACTGGACCGACGGCTGCATAGCTCTATCGAACTCCGACATGGTCGAAGTGTGGATGCGCACGCAGGACAACATTCCGATCGATATCTATCCATAGGAGCTGTCTGAATGCTCAGACAGGCTCCCTAAAACAGGTGCTGCGTGGAAGCCTCGATTCTATCTTCTGACATGGTCGATGCGCGGGTGGCTCCCAAAGGCAGCTTGGAGCACCTCTCGCAGCAGGAAATCGCCAAACTGCTGGATTCCGGTCAGGGCGGCCTGTATCCCTTGTTCCGCAAATGCGCGCTGGCGGTGCTCAATTCCGGCAGCGAGATGGACGATGCGCGCCTGATATTCGAGAAGTACCGCGACTTCGATCTGCGCATCGTGCGCCAGGCCTGGGGCATCAAGCTCGAGATCAAGAACGCGCCGGCAGCGGCGTTCGTCGATGGGGTGATGATCCGCGGTCTCAAGGACCATTTGTTCGCGGTGCTGCGCGATGTGGTGTACATCTCCAATGAAATCATGGAGAGCGGCCGCTTCGACCTGAACTCCTCGTCGAGCATCACCAACGCCGTGTTTCACATCCTGCGAAACGCGCGGGTATTGGAATTGCAGGTGCGGCCGAATCTGGTGGTGTGCTGGGGCGGGCATTCCATTCGCCGCTTCGAGTACGACTACACCAAGAAGGTGGGCTACGAGCTTGGGCTGCGCAGCCTGGATGTCTGCACGGGCTGCGGGCCCGGCGCGATGAAGGGCCCCATGAAGGGAGCGACCATCGGGCACTCCAAGCAACGCATCACCGACGGCCGCTACTTGGGGATCACCGAGCCCGGAATTATTGCCGCCGAACCGCCCAACCCCATCGTGAGCCAATTGGTCATCATGCCGGACATCGAAAAGCGCCTGGAAGCCTTCGTGCGATTGGGCCACGGCATTGTGATATTCCCGGGCGGCGCCGGCACGGCCGAGGAGATTTTATATCTGCTCGGCATCCTTCTCGATCCAGTCAATCAAAGGCTGCCCTTTCCTGTGGTGTTCACCGGTCCCGCCGACAGCGCCGAGTATTTCCAGCAAATTCACGGCTTCATCGGCGCGACGCTGGGGCCGGCGGCGCAGGCGCGCTACAAGGTGATCATCGACGATCCCGCCGGGGTCGCACGCGCCATGGTGCAGGGAATGGCGGAAGTGCGCGATTACCGCCGCCAGGCAAGCGATTCCTACGGCTTCAATTGGCTGCTGAAAATCCCGCTGGAGTTTCAGCGGCCTTTCGAGGTCACGCACGCCTCGATGCGCGCACTGCGCCTGTCGCTCGATCAGCCTGTGCATGAACGCGCCGCCGAATTGCGCCGTGCCTTCTCCGGGATCGTTGCCGGCAACATCAAGGAGTACGGCGTCAACGCCATCGAGCGCTTTGGGCCGTTCGAGCTGGCCGGAGAACCGGCGATCATGGAGCCGCTGGACAAGCTGCTGCGCTCCTTTGTGGCGCAGGGCCGGATGAAGTTCACCGGCGCCGAGTACAAACCCTGCTACCGACTCGTGGCATGAAGGAAACCCTGCGCATTCGCTACGGCTTCGACCTGCCGAACGGCTCGAAGAAGCACGTCGACCTGAGCTTCGATCCGGCCAATTTCCGGCTGTCCAATGCAGTGCCGGAGGATCCGCCGTTTTGGACCGAATTGAAGTTCAGTCAATGCGCGAATTGTCCCTTGAGTTCGGACGAACATAGCCACTGTCCGTCCGCGCTGCACATGGCGCCGGCGGTCGAGTTGCTCAAGGAGCTGGTGTCGTTCGACACGGTGGGCGTGACGGTCACGCAGCCGGAACGCACGGTGCACGCCGAAACCACGGCACAGCAGGCCTTGAGCTCCGTGCTGGGATTGATCATGGCGACCTCGGGCTGCCCTTGGACGGATCGGCTGCGTCCGATGGCGCGCTTCCATCTGCCATTCGCGAGCGAGGCGGAAACGGTGTACCGCAGCGTCTGCATGTTTCTGCTGGCGCGAGAATTGGTGGGCGCGGGAGAAACGCCGGGATTCGCGACGCTCAAGGATTTGTATGAGAATTTGCACGTGGTGAATCGCGATATGTCACGCCGCCTCGGCGCGGCAACGCGAACCGATCCGGCGCGCAATGCAATGGCGCTGCTGGATTCATACACGACGCTACTGCCGGCGGCGCTCGAGTCCCAACTCATGGACCTTAAGCCGCTGTTCGACGCCTGGCGCGGCCTGCCGATTTCCGCCATTTAACTTACCGCGACGCATCGTGAGATGCGCATCCCAATGCGCGTCGCCGTTGCACGACAGCGCCGGCTGCTCGTGACACAGTTCCTGTCGAGGAACGGGCGCGACACTTACTGTCGTTCCCATCGACAGAGGCAAAACGAGATGAGCGAACTCAAGAATCAGACTCGATACACCGGAGTGGACCGCAGGGCGCCGCGCGGTGACTCAGCCGTCGCCAAAACCGGCGGCCGCCATGCTGCGATCACCAACAGCCTGTACAACTGGCACAGCTACAAGAACTGGGCCGAAAAAGCTCGCGGAAATTTCGACGAGAAAAAATAGTTCGCGGCTTTGATCGCCGCGCGCGTTCAAGCGCCGTGCGTAAAGCTCAGGCTGTCACCGGCAGCGGATTGATGCCTTCATTCGGTTGCGCCGCCGCCTCTTTTGCCTTGTCTTCCTTGGCCTTCAGCCATGCCAGCATCGGCTGCCAATCCTCAAGGTCCTGTTCCACCACGTAGCGCTTCATTTCGTGAATGCCGGTGCCTTGCTCCGCGGCGCGCACATAATTCTGCGAGTCGCGCAGCGTGGCAATGACGGGTATGCGCAGACTTTCCAGGAATCGCATCAACGCCTGATAGATCACGGTATTGCGCCTCACGCGATTCGCGACCACGCCGATGCGATATTCGTCGCGCCGCACCTTGGCGATCAACAGCAGGTCGGCAATGCATTTCGAGCAGGCGTGTATGTCGATGTCGGAAGGCAGCACCGGCACAATGATGGCGTCGGCGTTCTTTGTCATATCGGGCATTTCCTGGGCCGGCACCGCGGCAGGCGTGTCGACGATGACGTGCGCCGCGTCCGGTGGAATGCGCATCATCCAGGCGCGAGTCATGCGCGAATTGCGTTCAAATGCGGCCACGCCGTGAATGAAGGGCTGATCGGGCTTGCGCTTCTTCAGCCAACGGCTGCTGGAGGCTTGCGGGTCGTTGTCCTGCAACAGCGGACGGTCGCCAGAAATTGCAAAATAGCTGGCGAGATTGGTGGCTATCGTCGTTTTTCCCGAGCCCCCTTTGGGGTTCAGGACGAGAATGCGCTGCATGTCCGCAGAGCCTACGCAGCCCCAGTCACCATAGCAAGCCGATGCCATCCTTAAGGTTGTGATGCTACTCACGGTTAGCCGTAAGCCATGCACATAGACTTTGGCCAATGGAGTGGGTGCTTCAGGTAGTCGACGAATTTGACGATGCCGTCGGCGCATTGCGACTGTTTGCCATGGGCTGGAGTGAGGAAATAGGCCTCACGGTCGCCAGCAGCGCGGCTACCTGTGCGGTGTGCGCTGCATTGTTGCGCGGCGTCGGCTGAACGCGCGCCGCCGGCCGAACGCTCCGCGTCCGCCAAAATCCATTATGATGCCGCGCATGGCATCCATGAATTTTACAAAATTCGGTCTGCTGGTCTGCATCGCGCTCTGCACGGCGTGCTCCGGCAAGTCCGATGCGCCGCCGAGCGCGCCGGCACCCGCCGCCAGTCCTGTGACTTCTTTGCAGATAACCACGCTCAAGCCCGGCGCGGGCGCGGCCATTGGCGGCGGACAAATTGCCGTGGTCCAGTACACCGGCTGGCTGTATGAGGAGGGCGCCGCGGATCACAAGGGCAAACAGTTCGACAGCTCGCGCACCCGCCGCGAGCCCTTCAAGTTCCCTCTGGACACAGGCTCGGTGATCAAGGGTTGGGATCAGGGCGTTGTCGGCATGAAGGTCGGGGAGAGCCGCAGGCTCACAATACCGCCGGGGCTGGCCTACGGCGACGGCGGAGCGGGCGGCGGCCTCATTCCGCCCGGCGCGACCCTGGTATTCGACGTGGAGCTGGTTGGAATCGAATAAGCAATTTGAAGCGGCCGAGCTGCCTCAGCCGCTCCCAAAGCCACAATCAGTTCACGAATTCCTTCAGCGTCTTCAGCGCGGCAATGCGCACTTTCTTGCTCGCCGGCTTGGCCTTGAACATCATCTTTTCGCCGTTGAACGGATTCACGCCCTCGCGTGCCTTCGTCGCGGGCTTCTTTACGACTTTCATCTTCAAAAGTCCAGGCAACGTGAACAGGCCGTGACTACGCAGACTCTTCTTGATCGTACCCCCAAGCGAGTCAAACACGGCTCCGACCTGCTTCTTAGAGAGCTCTGTTTCCTTCGAAATGGTAGCGAGAATTTCAGACTTGGTCGGTGCTGCATTCTTTTTCGCCATATTTAATCTCCTGCTAATGTTTTGCGCGAGCGGGCAGTCACTGCCCAACGTGGGCGGAATTGCCCACTAATTTCAACTCGGCGCCGAAAATAACATAGAAAAAAGCCGATGTTTAGCGCAATCGCGAAAAAAGATTTTTATCGTCGATGCAATTCGCCCTGGTTTTTCAGGCTTCCGCATGTCCGAAGCGCTTGTTCGCCTCGCACGCAGATGCTTCGTTCACTGTGATATCAGGCATGTACGAGCCGATGTTCAACGCAGTAGCACCAGCAGCGCGCCGATGGCGATGGAAACCCACAGGAAGGAAAAATCAATTTGTCCGATGGGCGGAATAATGCGCCGCACGCGCTTTAAGATGGGTTCGCACAGTTGCGCGAGCAAGCGAACTCCGGGGGCGTAACCGCTGGAGCTGACGAAGCTGGTCAACCAGTACAACAGCATCGCAAATAGATAGATCCGCAACACCAGGCCCACCAGATCCAGGAGGGTGAAGCGCGCGAACAGCAGCGGATCGCCCGCGCCTCCGCCGCCAAGGGCAAGCATGATAAAAGTACGCGCCCCGGCCACCAGCAGCACGGCGATGACGGTGGCCGTGTCGATCTTGCCGATGGGCGGCAGCAGCTTGCGCAGGGGCAGAATCAGCCAGTTGGTCACGCGCACGATGGCATCGGCCATCGGATCTCGAAAATCGGCGCGCACCAACTGAAACAGCAGCCGCAGCACAAAGGCCAGCAGCAGCAGCCATAGCAGCATATCGACGATGTATCTGATCGCTTCCATTTTTAGGCGCTGCGCGCCACCTTTCAACGGGGTCGAAGCGACCCCGAAGGGAATGATAACAAGTCAAGGGCCGCCGAATTCGGCGGCGAGTTCCGCAGAACGGCGATCGGCCGCAGCCACTGCGTGCGCGACGATAGCACGAAGGCCGGCGCCATTTAGGACCTCCAGCGCCGCCGCCGTGGTTCCGCCCTTCGAGGTCACTTGCTCGCGCAAAGTGGCCAGGGAATCGGCCGACTGACGCGCCATTTGTGCGGCCCCGAACGCCGTTTCAAGCGTCAGGCGATGCGCGACGTCCCGTGGCAGGCCGCGTTCGTGGGCCGCGGCTTCGAGCGCCTCCATGAACAGAAAGAAGTAGGCGGGACCGCTGCCGGAAACCGCCGTCACCGTATCCATCTGCGATTCGTGCTCCACCCACACGGTTGCGCTCACGGCACCCATGAGATCTTCAGCCAACGCGCGGTAGGCAGCGCCGACGTTCGCGGGCGCATAGAGACCCGTCGCGCCGAAGCCGTTGAGCGCCGGTCGGTTCGGCATCGTGCGGATCACGGGTATCTGCGGCCCGAACCAGCGAGCGAGAGACGCATGGGGGATTCCCGCGGCGACCGATATCACCAAGGGCCGGCTGACCGCGAGATGCGGCGCCAGCTGGAGCGCCACGGCACGCATGAGTTGCGGCTTGATGGCGAGCACCACAACTTCGGCTCCCTGCACCGCGGCCGCGTTGTCCGCGGCGGTCTCCACCGCGTAATCGCGCACCAGCCGCTGGAGCTGCTCACCGCTGGGATCGGCAACCACCAGCCGCTTGGGCTGCAACCCCCGTTTGGTCAGACCGCTGATGAGGGCGGCCGCCATGTTCCCGCCGCCGATGAAGGCCAGCCTTCTTATATTGTTCATTCAAATCCCTCGCGTTCAAACCCCTGGCGTTCGTTTACCGGCCCTTTAGTTTTCGCTTACCGGGCGCCGAACAGCGCCGTGCCGATGCGCACCAGCGTTGCCCCTTCGGCGATCGCGGACTCGAAATCTCCGCTCATGCCCATGGACAGTGTATCCAGCTTGAGACCGGCAGCGTTCAGATCCTCGAGCGCCATTCTCAAGGACGCGAACACCGCACGCTCGGCGGCGGCGTTTGCCTGCGGCGGAGGCACGCTCATCAGACCGCGCAGTTTGAGTCGCGGCAAGCCGGCAACGGCGCCCGCGAGCGTTGCAAGCTCATCCGGCGTCACGCCGCCCTTGGTGGGCTCCGGCACCAGCGCCACCTGAATGCACACATTGAGGGGCGGGGCGTGAAACGGACGTTGCTCGGAGAGCCGCCGCGCCACGCTGAAGCGATCCACGCTCTGCACCCAGTCGAAACGCTCGGCGATGGCGCGAGTCTTGTTGGATTGGATGCCGCCGATGAAATGCCATGTAAGCTTCAAGTCGGCGAGCTGTTCCATTTTGAGCTGCGCCTCCTGCAGATAGTTTTCGCCGAAATCCGTGACGCCGGCGGTGGCGGCCAGACGCACCGATTCGGCAGTCTTAGCCTTGGTAACGGCAACCAAAGTGATCGATTCGGGGTCCCGGCCGGCCGCAATGGCTGCACTACGTATCCGAGACCGGACGTGGTTCACATGAAGCGTCAAATTCTGCGGACCAATTAACATATTGGGTGACAACGCCCTCTTATATACTGTTGAGGCTAACGCCTTAGTCGAATAAGGAGCCGTAAATGGCGGTTGATATCGCGCAGCTTCTCGCCTTTGCGGTGAAGAACAATGCGTCGGACTTGCATCTGTCGGCGGGCGTCCCCCCGATGATCCGCGTGGACGGCGACATGAAACGCGTCAACATGCCCGCTCTGGTGCACAAAGAAGTGCACAGCATGGTGTACGACATCATGAACGACAAGCAGCGCAAGGCTTTCGAAGAGTTTTACGAAACCGACTTTTCGTTTGAAATTCCCAAACTGGCGCGCTTTCGCGTCAATGCGTTCAATCAAAATCGCGGCGCCGGGGCGGTATTTCGCAATATTCCATCCACCATTCTGTCCTTGGACGAATTGAACGCGCCCAAGACTTTCAAAGATTTATGCATGCTGCCGCGCGGCCTCGTGCTGGTGACGGGACCGACCGGGTCCGGCAAGTCGACCACGCTCGCCGGCATGGTCAATCACTGCAACGACAACCGTCCCGATCACATTATAACCATCGAGGATCCGATCGAGTTCGTGCATGAAAGCAAGCGTTGCCTGGTCAACCAGCGCGAAGTTCATCGCGACACCCTGGGGTTCAGCGAAGCGCTGCGTTCCGCGCTGCGCGAAGACCCGGATGTGGTGCTGGTCGGCGAAATGCGCGACCTGGAAACCATTCGCCTGGCGCTCACGGCGGCGGAAACCGGCCATTTGGTGTTCGGCACCTTGCACACCAGCTCTGCGGCGAAGACCATCGACCGTATCGTCGACGTGTTCCCGGCGGCGGAGAAAGACATGGTCCGTGCCATGATGTCGGAGAGCCTGCGCGCAGTGATTTCGCAGACCTTGATGAAGCGCGTGGGCGGCGGCCGTATTGCAGCGCACGAAATCATGATCGGCACGCCGGCTATCCGAAACTTGATTCGCGAAGGCAAAATTGCGCAAATGTATTCGGCCATCCAGACCGGTCAGGGCCAAGGAATGCAGACCCTGGATCAATGTTTACAGGAACTGGTCTCCAAGGGTGTTGTCAGCCGCGAGGAAGCGAAGTACAAGGCGCAGAACAAGGACAGCATTTAAATGGAACGCGAACAAGCCATACGATTGATGCAAGACCTGCTGCGCCGCATGGTCGAGAAGAAGGGTTCGGATCTGTTCATCACCGCCGGCTTTCCGCCCGCGATCAAGGTCGACGGGGAAATCAGGCCGCAATCGGACCGCTCCCTGAGTCCCGAGCAGAGTGCGGGGATGGTCCGCGCCATCATGAACGACCGGCAAACCAAGGAATTCGACGGCACCAAGGAATGCAATTTTGCCATTGCGCCTCCCGGTATAGGGCGCTTCCGTGTCAGCGCCTTCATTCAACAAGGGTTTACCGGCGCGGTGCTGCGTACCATCAACGCCAAGATTCCGACCCTCGAAGAGCTGGAGCTGCCCCCGGTTCTCAAGGAGGTCGTGCTCTCCAAGCGCGGCTTCGTAATCCTGGTGGGCGGCACCGGTTCCGGTAAGTCGACCTCGCTGGCCGCCATGGTCGGCTACCGCAACGAGAAGACCCGCGGCCACATCGTCACGATTGAAGACCCGGTGGAATATGTGCACGCGCACAAGGGCTGCGTAGTGACGCATCGCGAGGTCGGCGTCGATTGCGAGAGCTGGCACCTGGCCCTCAAGAACACGCTGCGCCAGGCGCCGGATGTCATTCTGATCGGCGAAATCCGCGACCGCGAAACCATGGAGTACGGCATCCAATTTGCGGAGACCGGCCACTTGGTGCTGGCGACGCTGCACGCCAACAGCTCCAACCAGGCGCTCGACCGTATCATCAATTTCTTTCCCGAGGAACGGCGCGAGCAGCTGCTCATGGACTTGTCGCTGAATATTCGTGCGCTGATCTCGCAGCGCTTGATTCCGCGCGAAGCAGGGTCGGGGCGCATTGCGGCCATGGAAATCATGCTGGCGTCGCCGCTGATCTCGGACCTGATATTCAAGGGCGAGGTCACCAAGATCAAGGACGTGATGTCCCGATCCAATCGGCTCGGCATGAAGACCTTCGATCAGGCGTTGTTCGATCTATACGAAGCCGGACTGATTTCCTACGAGGACGCGTTGCGCAACGCGGATTCGAAGAACGAACTGCGTCTGCGCGTGAAGCTGGAAAGCAAGCGCGAGATGAAGAATCCGGAAGAGGGCGGCCAGTCGCTGCAGATCGTCGAGGAAGAAGAAGGGCAGGTATTCTAGTGCAAACCCGGGTGATCTAGATGAGCGTGCCTGCCGACCTCCCGGCTCAGGTGATGAACACCAAGCCGCTGTTCAAGCTGATGGTCGAGAAAAAAGCATCGGACCTGTTCTTTACCTGCAATGCGCCGGTCAAGATCAAAATCGAAGGCAAGATTTTCCCCGTCAATAAACAGATATTGACGCCCGAAACCGTGCGCCAGGCGGCCTTAGGCTTGATGACGCAGGATCAGATCGAGCATTTCAACGATGAGCTCGAAATCGATTTCGCAATCTCCGAAATCGGCCTAGGTAGATTTCGTGTCAACGTGTTCTATCAGCGCGGCTACCCGGCCATGGTGCTGCGCTACATCACCGCGGAAATGCCGAAGCTGGAAGATTTAGGGATGCCGGATATTTACAAAGATCTGGTGATGCTGAAGCGCGGTTTGATCCTGATGGTGGGCGCCGCCGGCGCCGGCAAGTCGACCACGCTGGCCGCGATGATCAATTACCGCAACGAAACCTCGTCCGACCACATTCTGACCATCGAAGATCCGATTGAATTCTTGCACAGCAACAAGAAATCCATCATCAATCAGCGGGAAGTGGGACTGGACACCAAGAGTTTTGCGCGCGCCCTGCGCAGCGCGGTGCGCGCCGCGCCCGACGTGATCCTCGTGGGCGAAATTCGCGACCGCGAAACCATGGAGGCGGCCATCGCGCTCGCGGGAACCGGGCATCTTTGCATCGCCACCTTGCATGCCAACAACTGCGCCGAAACTCTGGATCGCATCATCAACATGTTTCCGCGCGATCAACACAATCAGATTTTCCTGGACCTTTCGCAATACCTGCGCGCCATCCTGTCGCAGCGGCTGGTGTTCGCCAAGACCGGAACGCGGGTCGCCGCCTGCGAAGTCATGGTCAATACGCCCCACATTTCCGAGCTCATCAAGCACGGCGATGTGATCGGCGTAAAGGAAGCGATCCGCACCGGCACGGAACGGGGCATGCTGAGTTTCGACAGCGCCCTCTACAATCTGGTGCGCGAAGGCCGTATCGAGCTCGAGGAAGCGCTCTCGAGCGCCGATTCACGCACCAATCTCGAGGCCAAGATCAACTTCGGCTAGGAGCCCTGGACCGGTTCCCAGGCCGGCGGGAGTTCGGTCGCGATCTCGCGGCAGGCGGTCAAATTGCCTTCGAACAGCCGGCTCGAAATATCCCATCCCGACTTCAGCGCCCGCGTCCGGCATGCGGCGGGATCCAGTTTGAGCGCGCGCCGCGCCGCGGCCGCGAGATCATTGTCCAAAGCCCCGGTAACACCATCCTCGATGACATCGATGGGGCCGGTGACCGGATAGGCGGCCACCGGCACCCCGCAGGCCATCGCCTCCAGATTGACCAAGCCGAAAGTATCGGTGCGGCTCGGGAATACCATGACGTCCGCGGCGGCAAGATAGCTTGCCAGCTCGTCGCCAAATTTATAGCCGGTAAAGGTCGCGCCCGGATACTGCTGCTGCAATCGCGTGCGCTCAGGTCCGTCGCCGACCACGATTTTGCTGCCGTTCCAAGGCATGCTTAAGAATGCGTCGATATTCTTCTCAATGGCCACGCGGCCGACATAGGCGGCGACGGGGCGCGCAAGCAGGAGAAAGTCCTTCGGTTTCGGCCGGAATTTTTCGGTATCCACGCCGCGCGGCCAATGCGCCAGATTCTTGAAGCCATGCCGGCTCAAGTCGGCGCGCATCGACGGCGTGCTCACCATGCAGCGCACCGCCGCCCCGTGAAATCGCCGCAAGGCGGCGTACGAGACGCTTAAGGGGATGGGGAAACGCGCGCGCAGATATTGCGGAAACTGGGTGTGATACGAGGTGGTAAAGCGCAATCCCCACCTTAAGGCGAAGCGCCGCGCGCTCAGGCCCAAGGGACCCTCGGTGGCAATGTGCAGCGCCTGCGGATTGAAGGCGAGGATGTCGCTTTCGACCTTTCGGTATGGAAATAGAGAGAGGCGAACTTCCGGATAGGTCGGGCAGGCGACGCTGCGAAAATCCTTCGGCGTCAGCATTCTGACCTCGTGGCCGAAGCGGCCCAACCAGGCGGCGGTCTGCGCCAGCGTGCTGACCACCCCGTTGGTCTGCGGAAACCACGCATCGGTGACGATCATGATTCTCATGACGCATCACAATGGCAGCCGAGGATGACGATACGATGACGACTTACATCACTATTTTGACGTAATCTCACCGAAAGCAGAGCTATGTCATAGCCCTGTAACGAAAATAATATATTTGCTTCATGGGCAGATTCATTGACGCAATCCCAAGGAATCCAACATGCAAAGTTTTTTGGCGGAACTTAAGACTCAACGCTGGGACGACCATCGCTACTACCATCACAGCCGGATCAACCAATCCTTGCACCTTTTGAGTGCAATCAGCTTCATCATCGCCTATATCACGATGTTTTTTGATCCGGTGAAGTCGGCGTTGATTGGCTGGCTCGTCTCCATGGTCAGCCGCCAGTCGGGTCATTTCTTTTTCGAGCCCAAGGGATACGATCAGGTCAACCACACGACCCACGAGCACAAGGAAGAAATCAAAGTCGGATATAACCTGCGCCGCAAAGTCATCCTGCATGCGGTTTGGGCGCTGGTACCGCTGGTGTTGTGGCTGGACCCGACCTTCTTCGGCGTGTTCACCGCGCACACGAGCGGCGAGGGCTTCGTGCGCCACGTCGGGGAGATCTGGTTGTTCGTAGGGCTCGGGGCGCTGCTGTTTCGGATGATTCAGCTGTTCTTCATCAAGGGCATCCAGACCGGCCTCGTCTGGGCGACCAAGATTCTGACGGACCCCTTCAACGATGCGATCATCTACGCCAAGGCGCCGCTTTACTTGCTGCGCGGCGAATTGATCGATCCGATGGGTGAAGTCGAACCCGAAGCCCATCGCGCCTGAAGCATTTCCTTGAGCACGCGGCGTTTGATGGCTTTATTGGTCAGGCGGGAGTCGGACCACCACCAACCGTCGCGTTGCATTTCCTCGGCCGCCGACACGATTCTGTCGGCGACCGCGGCGAAATCCTCTTCCGTATAATTCAAGCTGAAAATCAGCCGGCCGGTGCCGACCCAGCTCAAGGCCAGTCCCGCGGCGCGCAGGTAATATTGAAGCATCCAGTTATAGCCGGACGGCTGCGGATAGTAGACGGTCCAGATCGTGGACAGATTGGCGATGCGAACCGGCAGTTTCGCGGCGGCCAACCGCTCGTTCAGCCGTTGCGCGCGGGCATTCCAGGTTTGCTCGAGGTCGCGATACATGGCGCGCACCGGCTCGGAGTCGAGCTTGGCAAAGAATTCGTGCATCGCGCCCATCACGTACGGATGCGAATTGAAGGTGCCTCGCGCGAAGCAGATGTCCGCCGGACGATCATCGCGAAATCGCCGCATCAACTCGTGCCTGCCGCACACCACGCCGACCGGCAGACCGCCGGCAACGGTTTTTCCGTAAGTCACCATGTCGGCGCGCACGCCGAAATATTCCTGCGCGCCGCCGCGGCCCAGGCGGAAGCCGACGAAGACTTCATCGAAGATCAGCGCGATGCCCCGTGCGGTGCACACTTCGCGCAATTCCTCGAGCCACACCGAGTAGGCTTGGCGGTCGAAATGCGCCTTGCGCGCACTGTCGACCAGCGTCGAATCTCCCGGCGCCCCGGCATTGGGATGCAGGGCCTGCAAAGGATTCACCAGCACGCAGGCGATGTCGCGCCGGGTACGCAGCACCTTGAGCGCCGCGGGGTCCATGTCCTTCAAGGTATAAGTCTCGCGCGCCGGAACCGGATTCCCCACGCCGGGCTGAACATCGCCCCACCAACCGTGATACGCGCCACAGAAGCGCACCAGATGCGATCGCTGCGTGTGGTAGCGCGCCAGCCGCACCGCCTGCATCACGGCTTCCGTGCCGGACATGTGAAACGAAACCTCGTCGAGGCCGGATATCTCGAGGAGCCGCCGCACGTTGTCCGCCGTGAGCGGGTGGTACGCGCCCAGCACCGGTCCCAATTCACGGGCGTGGGCGGCACCCCGATCGATGCAGTCCTTGTAGAAATCGTAGCCGAAGACATTCACCCCGTAAGACCCTGTGACGTCGTAGAAGCGGTTGCCATCAAGATCGGTGACCGTCACGCCGGCAGAAGACTTCAGGAACGAACCCGACTTCAGGTGCTCGCGCACGTAGCGACTGAATTGAAACGGTACCCGGTAGCGCGAAGTGAATTCGAGATCGGAGACGCTGCCGGCGAGTTCCGCGGTCTTCGCGATGGATTGCTTGAAACGCACCGCAAACAGATCCGCGAGCCGATTGAAGCCGGCGCGGCGCTTAGCGACCACCTCTGGCGGCGCCGCATCGACGCCAAAGAAGTTGGATTCGCCGTATTCGTAAAACGGCACCCAGGAGGCGAACCGGCGCGCCATGCGCGAGTGCCCGGCGAGCGAGCGGTGTTTGGCGAAAGACAGCTGCAACCTGACGTACAGTTTGCGCAGCAGAAAGGCCAGGATCAGCCCGGCCAGAACATAACCGATGGTGTTAATGGCGCGATTCCTTAACCTTGGGGACCCGCGCGGACTGTATTGCAAACGAATGACAGTGAGATGAATGCCAAATCCATTATTGGCCGGCTGACTCAGCAGGAGGACATCAACTTCCTGTTCAGCAATCGCATTCCCCGGCGCCTGGTGACACGCATCATGGGCTGGTGGAGCCGCATCGAGCATCCTTGGGTGTGCAACGGCAGCATTGCCCTGTGGCGCCTGTTCTCAGACCTCGACCTGAGCGAGGCCAAAACCACCCAGTTCAAGAGTCTGCACGACTGCTTTACGCGAGAATTGAAGGCGGGTGCGCGCCCGATCGATCCGGCCCCGGCGCATCTCATCAGCCCCTGCGATGGATTGGTGGGCGCCTGCGGGTCGATAGGCCGGGGTACGGTACTGCAGGCCAAGGGTTTTCCATATTCCCTGGCAGAGCTCCTCACGGACCCGGATCTCGCGAATCACTACGAGGGGGGGCTGTACACGACCATACGGCTGACCTCCAGCATGTACCACCGTTTTCATGCTCCCGCGGATTTGCGGGTGGAGCAGGTCAACTACATTTCCGGCGATGCCTGGAATGTGAACCCCGTTGCGCTCAAGCGCGTCGAGCGACTGTTTTGCAAGAACGAGCGTGCGGTGATTCGCTGCCGGCTGGCCGCAGGCAGCCTGCTGACGCTGGTGCCGGTGGCGGCCATCCTGGTCGCCAGCATCCGCCTGCGCTTTCTCGATGTGCTGCTGCATTTGCGCTATCACGGGCCCAATCTGATCGCCTGTGATGCCCCATTGCAGCGCGGCGAAGAAATGGGGTGGTTCGAGCACGGCTCCACTATCATAGTGCTGGCTCCGCCGGGGTTTCTGCTGGGGGAGGGGATATTCGAGGGCGCCCGGGTAAAAATGGGCCAAGCCCTTCTCCGGACAGGCTAAAACAGCAACTTTTGTCGGGCCGCGGTGTTTTGTTTCTAAACGACACACTCCAGTGCAAACGCAACTAACGGCCGAGTTCACGACATTTATGCGTGCCTATCAGGACATGGTTTTTTCGACTGCCGCCCGCTTGGCGGGCAACGATACGCAGGCGGAGGACATTGCCCAGGAGGTGTTCATTCGCGCCTACGAGCACTTCTCCGATTTGCGCGGCAGCGTCACGGCGGGCGGCTGGCTCAAGACCGTCACGACCAATCTGACCCTCAACTACCTTAGCCGGTATCGCAAGCGCTGGCGCTTGTTCTCGGAAATGCGCTCGAACTCGGAAGACAGCGATGCCGAAGGCCCCGAACTGGACTGGGAGGTGCCTGACACGGTACTCGCGGATCTAAGCGACGAACAACGCGGCACCATCGTGGCGGCGGCACTCAATAAGCTGCCGGACCATCAGCGGCTGCCGCTGGTTCTGTATCACTTTGAGGAACTGTCCTACCAGGAGATTGCCGACAAACTCAATGTGTCGCTGACCAAGATCAAAACCGATATTCGCCGCGCGCGCGCGGCGCTTCTGCCCCTGCTGCAAGAGTGCGGCGGGGCGCGCGATACACTGGATGGCTGATCCCCAATGAACAACACCGAATCAGAGCAAAAACTCGAGCAAGTGCTGAATCAGGCGCTCAAGGGGCTGCCCGCGCGCCGGGCGCCCAGTACCTTGGAATCGCGGGTGGTCAATGAGCTGGCGCGCCGTGCTTCATTGCCCTGGTGGCGGGTGAGCTTTGCGAGCTGGCCTGTGGGCGCGCGCGTCGCGTTCGTCTTGATTTGTGCTGCCTTGGTCGCCGCGACGATCTTGGGGGGCGTGTCCGCCTATGTCGGCGACCGATCCGTGAGTGAGGCGTCGGCCCTGGTGCTTGGATGGGTTCACCCATTGTTGGCGGTGATGTCCTCGGCGGGTGGATTGGCATCGCTGCTGATGCGCGTGATCCCGCCCCTATGGCTGTATGGAACGCTGGGACTCGGGATCCTCCTCTACGTGACGTTATTCGGACTGGGCGCGGCGGCCTATCGGACGCTCTATCTTCGGTCCTCATCGGCAGGTGACGGTTTATGAACATCCTGATATTGCGGCGCCTGAGCTTTCTCTTCACGCTGCTCTGTCTGACGGCGCTCGCCGCGCACCCGGGCGCCGTCTTTGCCAAGAGAGTACCCCCGCCCGCCGCCGCGACCGCACCGGCTTCCAGCGCCGCCGCTTCCAGCAGCTCCGAGGCCAGCGCCGGTCAAGCCTCGGCGGATGTGCCGGCCGCCGCAAACGACGACTTCAATGACGAACCGGACCAGAACGACAGGCACAACCGGATCGAATCGCGCCATCGGCATCGCCGGAACAATCACGATGACGGCAATGTCGTGAGCATCGGCCATTCCAGCCATCTGCATAGCGGAGAAAAAGCAGAATCAGTGGTGTCGGTGTTCGGCTCCTCGACCAGCGACGGTGAAGCCGTGGATGTCGTTTCGGTCATCGGCAATACGCGAGTCACTGGGCCGGTCAGCGACAGCGCCGTCGCGGTCTTGGGCAACAACTACGTCGACAGCAAAGTGGATGGCGACGTGGTTGCGGTGATGGGCAACGTTGAACTCGGGCCTAATGCGGAAGTAGGCGGCGACGTGGTCGCGGTGATGGGCGGGGTTGAACGTGATCCCGGCGCCATCGTTCACGGCTCGGTGCAAAGAGTCATCGACGTCGACGTGGGCGGCGTCACCGGCTTCGGCTGGCTGAACGCCTGGGTCACGCATTGTCTGTTGCTCGGCAGGCCGTTGGCTTTCGCTCCCGGACTCAGCTGGGCCTGGTCGCTCGCGCTCGGCCTGCTGGCGTTCTACGCCATCCTTGCACTGATGTTTCGCTCGGGCGTGGACCAGTGCGTGCATACGCTCGAGTCCGAACCCGGACACACCGCGCTGGCGGCGCTGCTCGGTATTCTGCTGACGCCGGTGCTCCTGATCTTGCTGTGCATCACCGTGATCGGCATCGCAGCGGTGCCATTCGTCGTGGGTGCTTTATTCTGCATGTCGCTATTCGGCAAGGCCGTGGTTCTGGCGTGGCTCGGCGGCCGCATCTCGGGCCGTCGTCCTGGTCCCGCGGGTCATCCCGCCGTCGCGGTGCTCATCGGCGGCGCGGTGGTGCTGGTGCTGTACGTCGTGCCGGTGGTGGGATTCCTGGTTTACAAATTGCTGGGCTTCTTCGGATTCGGCGCCGTGTTCTACACGCTGATACTGCGGGTGCGCGCGCGCCGCGCCGGCAATGGTGCGCCGCCATTCGCGGCCGCAAATCCGCCAGGCGCGAATCCGGCAGGCACAAGTTACGCGCCGACGGGCGGCGGCTCCTCAACCATGGCAGGTCCGGGCTGGACCGCCAGCGCCGCGCAGCCCACGGGGGCAACTGCAGCCGCTGCCGGCCAGGGATTTGCCGCCGGTCCGGTGCCGCCGTCCGCGCCACCGCCTGATGTGACGCCTTCCGCGCCTCCCATTGGGCCGTCTGCCGGTGTGCCACCTGCCGGTGCGCCGCAATTCACCGCGGCCATGCCGCGTGCAGGGTTTTGGGTGCGCATGGGTGCCCTGTTCCTCGATGTTTTATTGGTGGGCTTCGCCATGAGCCTGCTGCATCCTTTCGGAGACTTTCACATCGTCGTGCTCGCCATTTACGGCGCCGTCATGTGGAAGCTGCGCGGCACCACCGTCGGCGGCATTGTGTTCGACCTGCATGTCGTGCGCGTGGATGGGCGACCGCTCGATTGGGAAACGGCCATCGTGCGGGCGCTCGGATGTTTCCTTTCGCTGTGCGTGGTCTTCCTCGGATTTATCTGGATCGCGTTCGACGACAATCATCAGGCCTGGCACGACAAGATCGCGGGCACCGTGGTGGTACGGGCAAAGCGCGGCGCGCCGCTGCTCTAGGAACGGGAGCCTGTCCGAGCATTACGTGCGAGCCGCGGGGGGTCACAGCCGTTCACGTATCGCCGCCGGCAACAGTGCCTTGTATCGACGACTGAGCGCCAGGCGCTCGCCGTTGCGCAGGACCAATTCATAATCGCCGTGGAACATCGGCTGCAGTTCCGCGATCGCGGTCACCTTCACCACGTGCGAGCGATGCACGCGAATGAATTCGCCGGCGTCCAACTGAGCGGTCAGCTTGGCGAGCGGTTCGCGCACCAGGTGCACTTTTCCGCCGGTGTGAATCTCGACGTAGTTACCGGCCGCCGACAGCCGGTCGATGCTGTCGACGGGAATGAAATAGGCCCGGGCTCGATCGCGTACCAGGATTTGCTTGATCGGCGCGGCGTGCCCCGGCATTGCGCTAAGCACGCGGCGCACGCGTTCCTCCAGATCGCCGTGATCGGGATCCGCCAACGCCGCCTTGACGCGTTCGATGCTGCGCAGAAATCGCTCGCGATCGTACGGCTTCAGCAAGTAGTCGAGCGCCTGGACGTCAAAGGCGCGAACGGCGTATTCGGAGTAGGCGGTTGTAAATACGATGTGCGGCGATTCCAAGCCGCGGATGGCCTCGATGACGTCAAAGCCGCTGTGCGCGCCCAATTGGATGTCGAGATAGACGACATCCGGTTTGCGGGCGGTGATCTCGGCAACCGCGGCCTCGACGGTGTCCGCCTGTGCAACCACCTGGAATTCCGGCAGCGGCGCCAAAAAGCGCAGGAGCTTGGCACGCGCCGGCGGTTCGTCGTCGACGATGACAACGGTGTGGGTCAATGCGCGACCGGAAAGCTCAAGGTGACCACGGTTCCCTTCGGCTGGCGCGCCGCCAGTGTGAAAGTGTGCGCGCCGGGAAACAGCAATTCCAAGCGCCGCTCCACATTGGAGAGGCCGGTGCCGGGCTTGATGACGGTGTCTTTGATTCCTTCGCCGTCATCGCTGACGGTGTAATGCAGCGTTGCCCCCCGCCGCGAGACATCAACCGTCAGATTTCCCCGTCCCGACGGGAGCCCATGCCGCAGGGCGTTTTCGACCAGAGGCTGCAATAGCAGACGCGGGACCTCGACGGCGTCAAGTCCCGGCGCAACCGTCAGATCGAAGGACAACTGCCCGCGAAAGCGCTCCGTCATCATGGCGGCGTATCCCCGCAGCCAATCCAGTTCGCGCTCCAAGGGGACCAGCAATTGCTGGTCCGAATCGTAGGCGGCGCGCATCAGGGCCCCCAAGCTGGCGATCATTCGATCCGCGGCCTCGACATCCTCGTGCATGCGATTGGAAATGGCGTTCAGCGTATTGAACAGAAAGTGCGGCTCGATTTGCGCGGTCAGATGCTTCAAGCGCGCCTGGTCGAGTTCGGCCGCGAGTTCCGCCGCGCGCAGATCGCTCGTGCGTCTCACTTGAAATTCGCGGTTGGCGAAAATCACCACCAAGATCACGACATAAGTGATGAGATCTCTTTGCAGCTCGTAGAAGGCCTGAATCGCCAGGCTATCGAAGCCATATCGCTGGCCGACAACCGCGTAAACCAACTTTCGCAGCAGCAGGATGCCGGTGACATGCAGCGCCGAAAATACCAGCGCCGCTCCCATGTGAGCACTGACGATGCGCCAGCGCGGACGGCCATCCAATCGAAAGTGCCGCTCGAACCGCACGATGAAGGGGATGAGCGCGAAGATGACGACGACGCTGCTGAGCTCCCAGACCAGCGGCTTCCAGGCGGCGATGCCTGCGCCTCGCAGGCCGACCATCGAATTGATGCCGAGGTAAAGGCCGAACAGGAGCGCCAGGACCGCGTAAATGACCCGGCCGGAACGGGCAGCCCGCGGCCGGCTGGCGATGGGGATCGCTGCCATCAGTTGATGTCCTGCGGAACGCCGAGTTGCTCGCGCGAAACGCCGAGCGGCGGCGCGAGCCGCTGCGCCACCGGCACACGGCCGGCCTTGATCTTGGGGGCGCGCGGCGTGCCGAGCTCCAGGCCGAACAAGGGCCGCAGCAACCGCACGCGGCGAATCGCTTCGTAGCTCAAGAAGCATGTCGCGGCCGTGACCAGCACGAGCAGAACTCCTTCCACGGGTGGGTACAAATGCGATGGCTTGAGGGCATGCGCCACCACGACGATGACGGTCTGGTGAAGAATATACACCGGGAATATCGCGCTGGTCAGGTAACGCCGCGCGGCGCTGTCATGAGCCAGATGGCGATGCGCGAATCCGACGATGGCCGCAATCGCCAGCCATTGCTCGGCGCCGTAAATGCAGCGCCCGAACAGCCGCAGTACCGCGGGTGGAATCGCCGCATCGTCGCTATACGCGCTCAAATACGCGGCCAGGAATCCCCAGCCGAGAACGGCGAGACCGAGGGTAACCCAGCGGGCGCGCTCCAGCGTGACCCACGCGGAGCGGGTGCCGGCCAGCAAAAATCCCAACAAGAACGCGCCGAAGTACAAGGCATGGTTGTACCAGTCGCCGAGCAGCGCATGATTGGCGGGAAACCGGCCCGAGAGACCGACGCGGATCGCACACAGGTAGGCGATGGGCCAAAGCAGAATCCCGATGCCTGACAAGCGCCGCTCTGCGAATAGGCGCAGCCAGGGAATGGCGGGCGGCGAGATGCGGACCGCGGCATAGAGCACGGCCGTGTACACCCACAGATAGGCGACGAACCACAAGTGGTTCCAAGTCGGCATGATCAGACAATCGCCGCCGCGGCAGAAGCCATGAAAGCCCGTGATGTACAGCCGATAGAACTCCGCGAAACCTCCGGCGTAGCGCAGTTTTTCGACGACCTCGAGGTAGGATTGCGGCGGAACGATCACGAGCATGCCGAAGATCAGCGGGATGAGCAGCCGCGTCGAACGCTGGCCCATGAAATGTCCTGCGCCTTGGCGCGCCAGCAAATAGCCGGTGGCGACGCCGGAGACCAAGAACAACAGCGACAGCCGCCATGGCGAGGTCAGCATCATCAGCGGCTCGATCGCGGCCGAAGCCTGCGGGCTTTTCACGTGCCAGTCCCACGTGACGTAGTACATGCCGACGTGGTACAGGATCAACAGCATGAAGGCGCCGATCCTGACCCAGTCGAGGTCGTAGCGGCGTTGTCCCAAATCTTCCTTGAACAAAATCGGTGCGGTCATAGAGCCTCCCAGATGTTTACGGCCGCAAGCTTGTGCGCGGCAACCTGAATGCCGCAACGCGCCTGGGATCAGCGGGACTTAAGGCAAGACGAGCGGCGAGTATGCGAAGATGGAATGATGACCGATGCTCACGACAACCCGCTCGAAGCGTATGTGCGTGCAGCCTTGGCGCTGCAGGGCTACACGTTTGACGATGCTCAAATAGCGGAAATCGTCGAACAGTTCGCGCGCCTCGAGGGAATCGCACGGACGGTCTTTGACTGGCCGCTGCCGTTCGCCTCGGAAGCGGCACCGGTGTTTCGGCCTTGATCGGCTCCGCTGCAGAGATCGCGCGCGAGATCGCCGCGGGCGCGCGCAGCGCCGCAGACGTGCTGGCGGAATGCAAGGCGCTGATTCTGGCGAAGGATCCCGATTTAAATTGCTTCACCGCCAAGACTTTCGAGGGTGCCGGGCGCGAAGCCGCCGCGATCGATGCAATGTACGCCGTCGGCAAGCCGCTGCCGCCGCTGGCGGGCGTACCCTTCGCCGTGAAGAACTTGTTCGATGTCGAAGGGATGGTGACGTTGGCGGGGGCAAAGATAAACGCCGGCAATGCGCCGGCGGCTGCCGATGCAACCATCGTGGCGCGAATGCGCCGCGCCGGCGCGATCCTGGTGGGCGCGCTCAACATGGAGGAACTCGCATACGGCTTCCTGACGGAGAATCATCACTACGGTACGACGCGCAATCCACACGATCGCAGCCGCGGTGCGGGCGGTTCGTCCGGCGGCTCGGCCGCGGCAGTCGGTGCCGGAATGCTGCCGATTACCCTGGGGTCGGATACCAGCGGTTCGATTCGTGTGCCGGCGTCGCTGTGCGGAGTCTTCGGCCTGAAGCCGACTTACGGGCGATTGTCGCGCAGCGGGACGTACCCTTTCGTCAACAGCTTCGATCATGTGGGGCCGCTCGCCAACAGCGTCTCGGGCTTGGCGCTCGCCTATGACGCGATGCAGGGACCGGATCGCAAGGATCCCGCCTGCGCGCAGCGCGCCGTCGAACCGGTCGTTGCATCGCTTTCGCTGCCGCGCGGAATCAGGATCGGCATCCTGGGCGGTTGGTTTCACGAATGGTCGGATCCGGCAGCCCGACGCGCGACGCAACTCGCGGCGGCGGCGTTGGGGGCAACGGAGTGGACTGAGCTCAAAAGCGCCGAGGTCGCGCGTGCCGCAGCGTACATCATTACCGGCGCCGAAGGCGGTGCGTTGCATCGGCCGCGCCTGATCGAACAATACGTGGATTTCGGTCCCTCATCCCGGGCTCGCTTGGTCGCGGGCAGCTTGATTCCCGCAACATGGGTCATTCAAGCGCAGCGCGTGCGCCGGCAGGCCTACATGCAGGCGATGGAGCTGTTTGACCGCTTCGACCTGTTGATTGCGGCGGCCGCGCCGGCAGTGGCGCCACGCATCGGCCAGGAGACCCTGGTGATCAACGGTCGCAGTATCCCCACCAAGGCGGGTTTGGGCGTGCTCACACAGCCCATTTCATGCATCGGCCTGCCGGTCTGCACCGTGCCGTTGTGGCCTGGCGAAGGCGAATCGGCTGCGGAGCGCAGCTTGCCGGTCGGCGTGCAGCTCATCGGCGCCCCCTGGCGCGAGGACCTGTGCCTTGCCGCGGCCCGCACGCTCGAACAGGCAGGCATTGCTGAAATTCGGCCACCATCGCCCTAGGGTGCTGGAGGGCGAGTTTCGAATATTGATCGGCCCGACTTCTCGTCAGGAAGAGTGAGAAGACTCAAGGCACTGCCGCCTTTGTGCCTTGAGTCTTCTTACCCTTGCCGACGAGCTACAGCGGCCGGCGGTGCCGCGTCAGGGTCGCGGCGATCGATGCCAGCACGGCCATTCGCACCGCAACGCCATTGTTCACCTGCTCGCGAATCACGGAGCGCGGCCCATCGGCGACTTCGGAGGAGATTTCAACGCCGCGGTTCATGGGCCCCGGATGCATGACCAGCACGCTGGGCGCGGCCAGTTTCAGGCGCTGCGCCGTCAGTCCGAAATCTCTGAAATATGCGGCGTCATCGAGCGACGCGGCTTGTGCCATGCGCTCCTTTTGGATCCGCAGCATCATCACCACATCCGCGCCCGCGATGCCGTCTTCGATGCGCGTGAAGCGCTGCGCGCCGCGAAATTCGACTTCCTCGGGCAGCAGCGCCTGCGGCGCGACCAAGCGCAGATCCGTGGTGCCCAGCGTGCCCAGGGCCGTCGCCGCCGAGCGGGCGACCCGCGAATGCTTGATGTCGCCGACGATGGCCACCTTGAGTCCCGTGAAGCGCCGCTTATGCGTGCGAATTGTCAGCACGTCAAGCAGACCCTGTGTGGGATGCGACAGGTGCGCCTCGCCCGCGCTGATGACCGACACGTGCGGAGCCACATGATCGATCAAGAATTCCGGCATGCCCGCCTCGGAATCGCGAATCACGAATACATCCGTGTTCATTGCCTCGAGCGTGTAAATCGTGTCCAACATGCTTTCGCCCTTGGCGCGCGAGCTGGAATGCAGGTCCAGGTTGAGTACATGCGCCCCTAAGCGCCGGCTGGCGAGGTCGAAGGAGGCGCGGGTGCGCGTGCTCGGTTCGAAGAACAAATTTGCCAGCGTCACGCCGGCCAGTTCGCGCCCTTCATAGGCCGGTTGGCCGGGCAGGCGGCGGTAGCGTTCCGCTCGATCGAGGATGGCCGTCAACGCGTCGCGCGCCAGGCCTTCGAGCGTGATGAGGTGGCGCAAGCCCCCCGCGCTGTCTTGTTGTGATCGCATCTGCGCCTCATCTATGTTCGGTGAACCAGCGTTCCAATATCACGCAGGCCGCCGCTGCATCGACATCGGACTTTGCCACGCGCCGGCGCCGCAATCCGGACTCTCGCGCCGCTTGCAGCCGCGCCTCGGCTTCAAGCGATGAGTAGCGTTCGTCCACCATGACAACCTCTACGCCGAAGCGGCGAGCCAGTTCGGCCGCGAAGTTGCGCGCGGCTACGGTCTGTTCGCTATCGGAACCATCCACATTATACGGCAGCCCGACCACCGCCAAGTCGGGTTGCCAATCCTTCAGCATCGAAGCGATGAGCTCCCAGCGTGGTCCGTTTAGGCCGGCGGGCACGGTTTCCAAGGCGGAGGCGCTGCGGCTGATGCTGTCGCCGCAGGCGACGCCGATTCTGCGCAGGCCGAAATCGAAAGCCAGAACGACCTTCGCTCGGGAAGATTCAGGCATTTCCGCCGGTGGGACTGACTCGCGACAACTCCACGCCCAGAAGACGTCCGGCGGCATGCCAGCGGGACTCAAACGGCAGCTCGAAAATCAATCCCAAGTCCACCGGCGCGCTCAGCCACGCATTAGCCCGAAGCTCTTCCTCCAGCTGGCCGCCGTCCCAGCCCGCGTACCCCAAGGCGACAACGGCCTCCTGGGGTCCCTGGCCGCGGGCCATGGCCGCCAAAATATCCCGCGACGTCGTCACGTGCAGCGCATCGGAGACCTTGAGCGTCGAATCCCATTCGCCGAATGCACGATGCACGACGAAGCCGCGATCGGTTTGCATCGGCCCACCGCGCAGCACTTGCCGCTCCCACAAGGGCCCCTTGCCGAGCTCGATTTCCAGCTGCTCGAATATTTCCCCCATGCGCATCGGCAGGGGCTTGTTGAGGATCAGCCCGAGCGCGCCGTGGGAATTGTGGTCGCACACGAGCGCGACGGTCTGCGCGAAATTGGGATCACCCATGTAAGGCATGGCGATCAGCAGCTGGTTGGTCAGATAGCCCGAATCGCTCATGTAATGGCTGATTGCTCAGGAGCCTAGGGATTGGTCGGCTCTGAATAATACACCGCGCCTCCCTGCGTCGAACCTTCCAAGAATTGCCATTCGTAGGCAATGCGAATCTGGTCGTGTTTCGCCGACAATTCGCTCGGGAAGGGATCGTAAGGCGCCGCGAGCTTTAAAATCCGCATGGCTGCCTCGTCGATCTCCGCGTGGCCGCTGCTGCGCCTGACGATGGTTTGCAGCAGTTTGCCGTCGGCGCCGATGGTGACCTCGATGACCGGCGTTCCCGACTGTTTCTCGCGCCGTGCGACGTCCGGAAAATTCATCGTGCCGACACGCTCGATTTTTCGGCGCCAGCTATCCAGGTACACCGCGACGTCGGATTCGCGTGTGTCGGCCGCGATCCAGAGCTCGTGTTTGGCTTCGCCGCGCAGGCGCAGCTCGATCCCATCGTCGTTCGGCGTCATCGCGAGGTCCGGCCGCTTCTCCAGCAATAGCGGCAGCTCGGTAGCGTCCTTGGCGGCGCTCGACGCGGCGAAATAGAAAATTTTCTGCGAGGGACTGTGCGTCGCAACCAGATCTTCCGCGCCGGTGTCGGCGCCTGCGCGCTGCATGTCCAGTCCCGCCCCGCTGGGGACGCCCAAGCGATCGACCGGCATCAGCGACGATTTGGGAATCAGACTGCGCTCACGCTTCAGGGTATTGCCGGAGCCCAATTGAGTGCGTTGCGACAGATAGCGGGCGTTTGGATTCTTGGCAGCGGCGGGGACGCGCTCATTCACGAGGACGACCTCGAGGCCGGGCGCGCCCTCATCGCCCGAGCTGCTGCTGGTAGAGCTGAAGGTCACGCCCAGAATGACGATCCCATGCAGCAGCGCGGCGAGAAAGCACGTGGTCAACATGCGATCGTTCGCGGGCGGCAGACCGGTGCGCAGCGCATCGCCGCCCTGCATAGCGTCAGCCGTTTGAAGGGTTTCTGAAGTCACGCGGCGCCCAAATTCCTCTCAATTGCGTCCATCAACAAGGAACCGATGTCGATTCCATGCTTTTTGTTGAGTTCGCGAATGCCCGTCGGACTCGTGACGTTGATTTCGGTGACGTAGTCGCCGATGACGTCCAGCCCGACAAACGTCATGCCCATATCACGCAGCTTAGGTCCGATTTGCGCGCAGAGCCATCGGTCGCGATCGGTGAGTGGACGGCTTTCGGCCCGGGCACCGGCAGCCAGATTGCCGCGGTTATCCTCGGGCAGCGGGATGCGGCTCAAGGCGAAGGGCACCGGCTCTCCGTCCACCAATATGATCCGGGAGTCGCCGGACTTGACGATTTCGGGAAGGTAGCGCTGCACGATGGCATAACGCGTGCCGTAGCCGGTCAGGGTCTCGAACACGACGTTGCGATTCTTGTCGCCATGCTCGAGAACGAAGATGGACTTGCCGCCCATGCCATCCAGCGGTTTGCACACCGCCCTACCGTGCTCGCGCAGGAATTCGCCCATGTCGTGCATGTCGCGCGTAATGAGCGTCGGTGCGCAGCACTGCGGAAACCACGCCGTGTAGACCTTCTCGTTGATGTCCCGCAGCCCTTGAGGCCGGTTGTAAACTCGAGCGCCTTGCTGCTGCGCGCGATCCAGGATGTAGGTGCTGTAGATGTATTCGGTGTCGAAGGGCGGATCCTTGCGCATCAGGATCACGTCGAATTCGCCGAGCTTGGCGGCGCCCGGTTCACCGAGCGAGAACCAGTTTGCCAAATCATCCCTGACCGAAAGCGGCGCAAGGCGGCCCCATGCGACCCCATCGCGCAGCCACAGGTCTTTCTGCTCGGCGTAATGCAGCTCCCAGCCTCGCGCCTGCGCGGCGAGCAGCAGCCCCAAGGTGGTGTCCTTTGCCGGCTTGATCGCCCCGATGGGGTCCATGACCACGACGAGACGCACTCGAGACGACATGCTCATTCCTCCAGTTTAGCGCAAGCGGTCAAGTCGCCCGCTCTCTTGGGAAAACTGTGAACCAGGCCACCGTTGTTTATGCGCGCATGCCTCGAAATGTCGACCCCGTACCGTGGCTTGCGCGGCCTGGATATGTTAAAAAGCCACAAGATTCCAGCAC
>Ga0210401_10001354_pt1 | contig 28488 bp, 25 predicted proteins | sample IncBWH32MmetaG_FD_150866 | JGI IMG/M metagenome (GOLD analysis project Ga0210401, IMG submission 150866) | Forest soil microbial communities from Barre Woods Harvard Forest LTER site, Petersham, Massachusetts, United States - Inc-BW-H-32-M | ecosystem: Environmental > Terrestrial > Soil >...
GATCCGCCGCCTGAACCGTGCCCCCGGCGGCACCGGCGATCTGGTGGCCATGCGCGCCGATCTCCTGTCATTGCTGAACGGCCACAAGGGCCTCGCCGCGCTCGACCGCGACGTGGTGCATCTCCTGGCCTCGTGGTTCAACAGAGGGTTTCTCGTGCTGCGCAGGATCGACTGGTCGACACCGGCGAACATTTTGGAGCAGATCATCCGTTACGAGGCGGTGCACGAGATCCACGACTGGGACGATCTGCGCCGCAGGCTCGATCCCGTCGACCGGCGCTGCTACGCCTTCTTCCATCCGGCGATGGCCGACGCGCCGCTGATCTTCGTCGAGGTGGCGCTGACCGAGCAGGTCCCGTCCGCGATCGCACCCCTGCTTGCCGTCGATCGCCAGCCGGTGGCGATCGAGCGCGCCCGCACCGCGGTGTTCTATTCGATCTCCAATACGCAGCGCGGCCTGGGCGGCATCTCGTTCGGCAATTTCCTGATCAAGCAGGTGGTCGAGGAATTGCGCCGCGAGCTGCCGAGATTGGACACCTTCGTGACGCTGTCGCCGGTGCCCGGCTTCCGGCAATGGCTCAATCAGGCAAGCGACGTGCCCTTGTCGGACGAGGATCGCGAGACGCTGAAACAGCTCGACGAGGCGAACTGGCATGGCAACGCCGATATCGAGGCCGAGCTGCGTGTCGTGCTCGAGCCGCTGGCGGCGTATTATTTCCTGAAGGCCCGCAATTCCAAGGGACGCGTGATCGACCAGGTGGCGCGTTTCCATCTCGGCAATGGCGCGCGGCTGGAGCGGATCAACTGGCTCGGCGACCTCTCGCCGAAGGGCTTGCGCGAGTCCGCTGGCATCATGGTCAACTATCTCTATCGCCTCGACGACATCGAGAAGAACCACGAGGCCTTTGCCAATGACGGCGAGGTGGTCGCCTCGAGCGCGGTGAGGAAGCTCCTGAAGAACGAAGGCCGCAGGCTTCTCGACATGCGGCTGACGTGACGCGCGGCCGAACGGGCCGTTCACCTCTCCCCGCTTGCGGGGAGAGGTCGCATCGCATGGTCGGATGCGATGCGGGTGTGGGGGACTCTCAACACGCTCAGTCCTTTGAGACTCCCCTCACCCCAACCCCCACAGCGCGAGCCCTTGCTCGCGCGACCCCGCAAGCGGGGAGAGGGAGCGCACCGCCGATGCGGCAACGATCGCACCTGAATTTAGAGCGGCTTCAGGCCTTGCATCAGCCCGGGTTCGTGTACGCCGTCTTGACCGTGGTGTAGAACTCGCGGGCATAGGCGCCCTGCTCGCGCGCGCCATAGCTCGAGCCTTTGCGGCCGCCGAACGGCACGTGATAGTCGACGCCGGCGGTCGGCAGGTTGACCATCACCATGCCGGCCTCGCTGTTGCGCTTGAAATGCGAGGCATATTTCAGGCTTGACGTGCAGACGCCGGCCGCAAGCCCGAACTCGGTGTCGTTGGCGATCGCCAACGCCTCGTCATAGTCCTTCGCCTTGATGACGCCGGCGACGGGGCCGAAGATTTCCTCGCGCGCAATCCGCATCGAATTGGTGACCTCGGTGAACAGCGCCGGCTGCAGGTAGAAGCCGGGCGCTTCGCGGTTCAGGAGCTCGCCGCCCCAATGGAGCGTGGCGCCTTCGTCCTGGCCGATCTTGAGATAGCGCAGGTCCTGGTCGAGCTGGCTCTGGTCGACCACGGGGCCGAGATGCACGCCGCTCTTCAGCGCGTCGTCGACGACGAGGCCCTTCATCCGCTCGGTCAGCGCCTCGACGAAGCGGTCGTGAATGCCTGAGGTGACGATCAGCCGCGACGATGCCGTGCAGCGCTGGCCGGTCGAGAAATAGGAGCCATTGACGGCGACCTCGACCGCGACCTTCAGATCGGCGTCATCGAGCACGACCAGCGGGTTCTTGCCGCCCATCTCGAGCTGGAATTTTTTCATCGGCGTCGACATCACGCAGGCCTGCGCGATCTTGCGGCCGGTCGTGACCGAGCCCGTGAATGAGATCGCCGAGACATCCGGGTGTTCCAGCAGCGTCTGGCCGACCGCCGAGCCAGGACCGACGACGAGATTAAACACGCCCGCCGGCAGCCCCGAGCGCGTGATGATCTCGGAGAGCGCATGCGCCGAGCCGGGCACCAGCTCGGCCGGCTTGAACACCACCGTGTTGCCGTAGCAGAGCGCGGGCGCGATCTTCCAGGCCGGGATCGCAATCGGGAAATTCCATGGCGTGATCATGCCGACGACGCCAACGGCCTCGCGCGTGATCTCGACGTCAATGCCGGGACGCACCGACGCCCCCTTCTCGCCAGTCAGGCGCAGCGCCTCGCCGGCAAAGAACGCAAAAATCTGGCCGGCGCGTGCCACCTCGCCGATGCCCTCGGGCAGCGTCTTGCCTTCCTCGCGCGCGAGCAGCTTGCCGAGCTCTTCCTTGCGCGACAGGATCTCGGTCGCGACCTTGTTCAGCGCGTCATAGCGCTCCTGCGGCGTCGAGCGCGACCAGGCAGGAAACGCGGCCTTGGCCGCGGCGATTGCCTTTTCGGTCTGCGCGCGGTCGGCCCTGGCATATTCGCCGACGACGTCGTTGGTGTTGGAGGGGTTGATGTTCCTGGTGACGCCTGCCCCGTCCACCCATTCGCCGCCGATGAAATTCTTCAGAATTGCCGTCATTTTGGTCTCCCGGACACTACCGCACAAGGCATGGACGCTTATCGTCGAAAGTCCAGCCCGGAATCAAGAACTGCATCGCGATGGCGTCGTCCCGCGCCCCCAGCCCATGCTGATTGTAGAGGGCGTGCGCCGCCTCGATGGCCTGCCGGTCGATCTCGATGCCGAGGCCCGGCCGGTCGGGGACCGCGATCCTGCCGCCCTCGATCGCAAGCGGCTCCTTGGTCAACGCCTGCCCGTCCTGCCAGATCCAATGGGTGTCGATCGCGGTGACCTTGCCCGGCGCCGCCGCGCCGACATGGGTGAACATCGCGAGCGAAATGTCGAAATGATTGTTGGAATGCGAGCCCCAGACGAGGCCATTGTCGCGGCAGGTCTGGGCCACGCGCACCGAGCCTTGCAGGGTCCAGAAATGCGGGTCGGCCAGGGGAATGTCGACCGCGCCAAGCCGCAGCGCGTGGGAGAGCTGCCGCCAGTCGGTCGCGATCATGTTGGTTGCGGTCGGCAAGCCGGTGGCGCGGCGAAATTCCGCCATGATCTCGCGGCCCGAGAAGCCGGCCTCGGCGCCGCAGGGGTCCTCCGCATAGGCCAGAATGCCGTGCAAGTTCTTGCAGAGCCGGATTGCCTCATCGAGCGACCAGGCGCCGTTGGGGTCGAGGGTGACGCGCGCGTCGGGAAAGCGTTTTGCGATCGCGGTGACCGCCTCGATCTCCTGCTCGCCGGCGAGCACCCCGCCCTTGAGCTTGAAATCGGCGAAACCGTAGTGGTCGTGCGTCGCCTCGGCGAGCCGCACGACCGCTTCCGGGGTCATCGCCTCCTGATGCCGCAGCCGAAACCAGTCGATCTTTTCGTCCTCGCCCGCAGCATAGGGCAGGCTCGTCTTGCGGCGGTCGCCGACGAAGAAGAGATAGCCGAGCGTCTCGACGCTCTCGCGCTGCTGGCCCTCGCCGAGCAGCGCCGCGACCGGCAAGCCGAGATGCTGGCCGAGCAGATCGAGCAGCGCCGCTTCAACCGCGGTCACGGCATGGATCATGACGCGAAGGTCAAAGGTCTGCTTGCCGCGCCCGCCGGAATCACGATCAGCGAACGTCGCACGCATCGACGCGAGGATATTGTTGCAGGCACCGACGGTCTGGCCCACGACGAGATCGCAGGCATCTTCGAGCGTCTGGCGGATTTTTTCCCCGCCCGGCACCTCGCCGACGCCGGTATGACCGGAATTGTCGGTGAGGATGACGAGATTGCGGGTGAAGAACGGAGCATGCGCGCCGCTCAGGTTCAAGAGCATGCTGTCGCGGCCGGCGACCGGGATCACGTCCATCGCGGTGACGACCGGCGCGCCGGAAACTCCGGCGCTGAGAGCTTGCTTCATCACTCGCTCCTCCCTCGCGACAACGCGCGTGTCATTCCGCGGCCTGCCGTGCCATCGGCGCCGGCAGTTGTGCGACCAGCGCCGCGAGTTCGGCGATTTCGGCGTCCGTGAGGTCGGTCAAGGGCGGGCGGACCGGACCGGAAGCGCGGCCGATCACCTTCATGCCGGCCTTGATGATCGAGACCGCATAGCCCTTCTTGCGGTTGCGGATCGCGATCAGCGGCAGGATGAAATCCTTCAAGCCGGCATGGATGGTCTGGTGGTCGCGCGCGCGGACGGCGGCGTAGAACCGGGTCGCAAAGTCCGGCACGAAGTTGAACACCGCCGAGGAATAGGTCGTCACGCCCATATCGAGATAGGGCAGCGCAAACGTCTCCGCCGTCGGCAGCCCGCCGATATAGGTCAGGCGGTCGCCGAGCTTGGTGTAGACGCGGGTCATCAGCTCGATGTCGCCGATGCCGTCCTTGTAGCCGACCAGGTTTTCGCAGCGCTCGCAAAGCCGCGCCAGCGTGTCGGGCTGCAGGATGGCATTGTCGCGGTTGTAGACGATGACGCCGATCTTCACCGAGGCGCAGACCGCCTCGACATGGGCGGCAAGTCCGTCCTGCTCGGAATGGGTCAGATAGGGCGGCAGCAGCAACAGGCCGTCCGCGCCCGCCTTCTCGGCACCCGTAGCGATCTCGCGCGCAATCGCCGTGCCGTAGCCGGTGCCTGCAAGAACGGGCACGCGCCCCTTGGTCTCGTCGACCGCAATGCCGACCACGTGCGGCACCTCAATCGGCGTCAGCGAGAAGAACTCGCCGGTGCCACCGGCGGCGAACAGGCCTGCGACGTCATGGCCGCACAGCCAGTCCATGTTGGACCGATAGGTCGCCTCGTCGAACGAATAATCCGCCTTGAAAGGCGTCACCGGAAAGGACAGCAGGCCGCCGCCAATTGTCTTGGCCATCTCCTGCGGGGTCATCTTGCTCATTGCACCGCTCCCTTGATCGAGGACATTTTGAAACCGCCTTTACGCCGCGGCTTGTAGAAAACTCGGTCGATGCACGCCAAGCCAATCACGGCATCGCGCGATGCGCGATCCGCATCAATCATCACGTTTCTCTGATACCGCCAGCCCGTCTGCGATCTCGATGAGCGGCGGCAGCAGCGGATTCTCATCGTCGTGCCGCCAGACCAGGAACAGCTCGACCGAGGTGTGCGCCGGCAATTTGAGCGGCCTGAGCTTGACATTCGCGATCTCGAAACTCGCGGCGGCCGCCGGCACGATCGCAGCGCCGAGCCCCGCCCGCACCATCGCGAGAATGGAATGGATCTGGCTCAGGTGCTGGACGTAGCGCGGCAGGATCTGCGCACGCGCGAACTGCGCGACCAGCAGATCGTGGAAATAGCGCGATTCATAGGGCGAATACATGACGAAGGGCTCGCCATCGAAATCCTGGATCGAGACCACTTCGACCGACGCGAGCGGATGCTTGTCCGGGATCGCCGCGAGCAGCGGCTCGGCGACGACGCGCTTGGTCAGAAACTCCGGTCGGGCGATCGGCGGCCGCAGCAGGCCAGCGTCGATCTGCCCTGATGCCAGCGCTTCCAGCTGGTCACCCGAAACCATTTCCTTCAGCGAGAAATCGACCTCGGGAAGTCGCGCCCGGCAGGCCGCGATCAATTCCGGCAGGAAGCCGTAGGCCGCCGCTGCGGTGAAGCCGATTTTCAGCGACCCGGTCTTGCCCAGCGCGATGCGGCGGGCCACCTGCGCGGCGCTCTCGGCGAGTTTCAGGATCCGCCGGGCCTCGGGCAGAAAACTGCGCCCGGCCGGGGTCAGCCGCACCGAGCGGCTGGTTCGCTCCAGCAACGGCGCGTCGATTATGTGCTCGAGCACCTGGATCTGCCGGGAGAGCGGCGGCTGGGTCATGTTCAGCCGCGCCGCCGCCCGGCCGAAATGCAACTCTTCAGCCACCGCCACGAAACAACGGAGCTGGCTCAGGTCAAACATCGATGCGCACTCGGAATAGACTGACCGTCTATCCAGCGATTTTAGCATCGATGCCTCCCGAGACAAGGACGGCGGGGCAATGCCGCCATTCGCACACACCCTATCCCCTCGTCCCTGAGAGGAGGCCGCGAAGCGGCCGTCGCAAAGGATGAGGCCACGATCCGGGCCTCACGGTTCTCCGAGCAATGCGAAGCATCGTCCGCGAGACGCCGCGCGAGAGCGCGGCTCCTCATCGTGAGGGTCTTAGGACCCAGCAAGCTAGGCCGCCTTGAGCTGGACCCGCTCGATCTTGCCGACGATCACCAGATAGGCAAATGCAGCCACCAGCGCGTTGGCGCCGACGAAGACCAGCGCACCGCTGAACGACCCGGTCGCGGCCAGAATGTAGCCGATGATGATCGGCGTGGTGATGCTGGAGAGGTTGCCAAAGGCGTTGAACAGGCCGCCGGACAGTCCGCCAGCCTCTTTCGGCGAGGTGTCGGAGACGACCGCCCAGCCGAGCGCGCCGATGCCCTTGCCGAAGAAGGCAAGCGCCATGAAGCCGACCACCAGTGCTTGGCCGTCTACATAATTGCAAGCGATGATCGCCATCGACAACAGCATGCCGCCGACGATCGGAACTTTTCGGGCCAGCGTCAGCGAATTGGTCCGGCGCAGGATCCAGTCGGAGACGATACCGCCGAGCACGCCGCCAAAGAAGCCGCACAGCGCGGGGAACGTCGACATGAAGCCGGCCTGCAGGATCGACAAGCCTCGCTCCTTGACCAGATAGATCGGGAACCAGGTCAAGAAGAAATAGGTCAACGTGTTGATGCAGAACTGCCCGATATAGACGCCGAGCATCATGCGGTTACGCAAGAGCTGTCCGATATGCGACCAGGTCGGTCCCTCGGTTGTCTTCTTGTCCTTCGCCGCATCCATGTCGACCAGCGCGCCGCCGTCCTTGATGTAGTCGAACTCGGCCTCGTTGATCGCGGGATGGTCCTTCGGACCGTAGACAGTCTTGATCCACAAAAGGCCCATGAGAATGCCGAGCGCACCCATCACGGTGAAGACGTGGCGCCAGCCGAACTCAGACGCGATCCAGCCCATCGGCGTCGCAAAGATCACGGTCGCGAAATACTGACCGGAATTGAAGAAGGCCGACGCGCTGCCGCGCTCATTGCCGGGAAACCAGGCGGCGACGATGCGCGCGTTGGCCGGAAAAGACGGCGCTTCGGCAAAGCCGACCAGGAAGCGCAGGCCGAACAGCACGATCACGGCCGTTCCCGCGCTGAAGACGCCGACCCAGCCCTGCAGCATCGTGAACACCGACCAGATCAGGATGCTGATCGCATAGACCCATTTTGATCCGAAGCGATCAAGGAGCCAACCGCCGGGCACCTGCGCGATCACATAAGACCAGCCGAAGGCCGAGAACACATAGCCCATGGCGATGGGATCGAGGTGAAGCTCCTTGGAGAGCGCGGAGCCGGCAATCGACAGCGTCGCGCGGTCGGCATAATTCACGGTCGTGACGAGAAACAGCATCGTCACGATCAACAGCCGGACGCGGGATCTCCGCACGTCCACGGCGGACGCAATCGCGCTCATGGCACCCCCTTGGATTTTTTCCTCGGGAGCTTGCTTAATAACGCGTGAATGCGCGGTCCAAGCCCAAGCCGGCATGGATCAATGCCGTTTTTGGATCGATCTGGCGCGGTCCGATGAGTTCCTCGAGCAGCTGCGAGCGGCCCGGAGCCATGGGCTGCTCAAACGGGGCGGCCGTTCGCGCCAAGCGAAGCTTTGGTCATGCTGAGCGGAGCATCAGGGGTCGGGGGCTAGCCGCGCCCCCTCAAACCTTGCTCTTGGCAGGCCCCTTGGGCGAGGTGCCGAAACGGCGGTCGGCCTCCTGGACGACCTCGCGCAGCGATTTGACACCCCACAGCACGCTGCGGTCGGTGCCTTCCTCGGGAGTTGCGGCGGAACGGCGCGAGAAGCTCAGGTGCGGAATATCTGAGGAGGAGAAATAGTCCAGCAGCTTCTGCTTCGGTGTCTTATCGTTCATCGATACCCATCCGGAAGGCGCCGAGATCCGTTAGCCATTTCACGGCCTCATCATACTCTTCGATCCGGGCTTCGCGAAGGAATAAATAGGGTCCCGGGTCGTCGCGTTCCAGTGGCTCGGCCTCTTCGCTGACGATCACGAGAATACCCTTCTCGGCAGCCGGCGCATTCCCGACCAGGCGTACGATCCAGTCGAGGTCCCTCCGCGGCGGATTTGCGACGTCTCCCGTGGAGGGCGACCCGTACCATATGCGCGAGAGAAGGTCGCGACCAAAACCCTGCTTGCGCAGACCGGCCAGCAAAGCCCAGGGCTGTGCGATCCCCGCGGGGCGCCCCAGGCTTCCGGCGAGGGCGAGTTCGCTCCAGTCGAGCGGCCCGATCTGCCGCGGATGCGCGCGCATGACCCGGCTTGGCATCCGGTCGGCGGCCGCAAGGACCAGATCGTCGTAGGCAGCGCGCGTAGCAGGTATCGTCGCGCCTTCGATGAACGGCACGATCCTGCTTTCCCAGCGGCGCCAGGCCTCGTCGACGAGAACATCCAGATCCAGTCGGACGGGCCGATCCGGGCGCAGCGCGAGCCATGTCCGCCAGGCTTGCATACCTTCGGTGGTACCGTCCGGCTGCGGTGGCGGCGGCCCAGGCGTGCTCGGACCGCCCTCCACCACGCGGTCGAACGCCGTGCGATTGCCTATCGCCAGTGGCGCGAGCGAGGCGAAGTCAAGAAAGCGCGCCATGGCCCGAAGGGTCGCCGGAAGCGTACCCCGCTGCGGTTGTCCGGCGTCATGGGCCACATCGAGGGCGAGATCGATGGCCCATCCAAGCACCGGCCCGCGCGCCGCAAACGCCTCCGACAGGTCCCGCAATACGACCAGGTCAGCGGACATTCTGCTTTCCATTGGCTGCGAGCCCGCGACAATATCCAGCCGCGCGATCACCCGTGTCACCTCGCCCTGCGACAGGCCGGGCGGCAGCAGACCGATCCCGGAGAGATCGCTGAATGTGAGCCCGAGCTGATTCATCGCGCCGACGACCTCGCGCCCGAATGCGACGAGGGGCGCGATTTCGGAACCCGATTCGGCCGCAGCGACTTCAGGAAGCGCGCCGGGGGCCCTCTCGGCTGCCACGGGTGGTGGCGGGAGTTCGTTGCCGTCGTAGTCGTAGCGGAAGACATGCATCTGCGAGCCGGCGGACGGCTTGCGGAGCAGGGCGATGGGCGTGGTGCCGGCCGCCAGCTGGGCAAGCGCCAACTCATCGGGGGCGCGCCCCTCCTTCTCCATCGCATCGTGCAGCGCCCGAAAGTCGCACAGCAGTTCGCTGAGGCGCCCAAGTGCGCCGGTGAGCTCGGCGACGTTAGCCTCCATCACCGTCTTCTCCAGCTCCGTGATCGCCGCTTCGTCAGCGAGATCGCTCGTATCCTTGCCGCGGCGCTTCAGCAGGTGCTTCGCCAGCGCAGCGGCCGAGAGGTCGATCTCGGTCTCGCCGCGCTCCCACTCCCGCGAGATCATGTAGAGCGTGTCCACCGCCGTCTGGCGCAGGCGCGGGTCGCGCGCCGTGCGTGCGGCGAGCTTCGTGGAACGCTGGACGACCTCGATGGCAAGCTGCACGCCGACGGCAAGTCGATAGCGCGGCTGCGAGGTCAAGGTACCGGACTGAATCTTGTAGAGGCCGTCCTCCGTCCAGCCATGCGCGAGCGCGCGCACCACGTCGATGGTATTGAGCCGCGAGCTGTGGATGATGACTCGCGCGAGCACACCACGGGCAGTCTCGTCGGTGATGAAGTCCGGACTGTTGGGAAGCGCGGTGGACGTCATGACCGAGCGCAGAAAAGCGTCGAGTTCGTCCGGCGCGTAGAGCACGAACAGACGGTCGCTGAAATAGGTGTGCTCCTCCGGAAAGGCCAATGTCTCGATCTTGCGCTGCACCTCTTCGAAATAGTCGGGCCCCGTGAGGAAGCAAAAGAAACCGAAATCCGTGGTCAGGTGCTTGAGGCGGCGGATCAGCTCGGTCACCGTCTTCCGGGTTCCATTGGGCTTGTCGGTCGGCTGCGGTGCCGCCGGTGCCTGGGCATCCGGCTGGGAAGGAGCGGCCGACTTCTCGGTCTGGTCGGATGTCTCGAGCTTGTCGAGCTCGTCGACGAGAAAGACGGGTGCCAGGCCCGCCTCGCGCACCCGCTCGATGACGAGTGGCAGGTCACGCTCCAGGGTCTCGATGGAGCGGTCGACGATGAACGTGTAGTCCTCGTTGCGCTCTTGCCGCGCGGAGCGCTTCACCGACGCCGTGACGGCGAGCGAACCGAGGAGACCGATGCCGGCTCCAGCCGCAGGCGATAATCCGGCTGCGCCGGCCGCGCCTAGCCCGAGAAGGCCTCCGATCGTGAGGCCGACGATCCGGTTGATGGCATCCTTCGCGTCGATTCCGGCCTTGCTCTCCGCGATGCGCTCGTAGGATGCGCTGTCCTTCCGGCTCTGTCTATACGTGACGGCGCCCGAGCAGACCTGGAAAGCCTGTGCCGCGGTGGCGAGAGCGACGATTTCGCGCGCGCCTTGATCCGGCAGGCCGGCTGCGGCAACAGACACGCCGATTTCCCCGGGCCAGACGATCCCGGCGGACATGGCGTTTGCGCCGGCATCGTCGGCGAGGCGTTGCCAGTAGGCGCGAAGCAGTGCGGTTTCGGGCGCGCGGTCGAGGTCGAGCTGAAACTGGGCGGCAATGTCGAGCTGGTCGTCGGCCTCAAGGCGATGGGCCGCGCGCGCATGGACGGCATAGGCTTCGGCGAATTCGCGCGCGAGCGCACGGTAGAGCGCAATCGTGATCTGGATGAGTGCGCCATGCGCCGTTCCGGTGTTGGTCGTCGGCGCCGGCTGGAGGTCTGACTTCGTGTCTTCCGACTTCGCATTCTCCGACTTCGCGTTCTCAGAATTGGTCCCCGCGCTTGACGTAGCGGACGGAGGGGACTCCTTGGGCTTCTCACCGCCGCCGGGCCGGGGCAGTTCGTCAGCGAGCAGGCTCGGGCCGTGCAGCTTGACGAGGAGCGGCCGCTGCGGACGACGGGCGAGCGACTGTTGGGTCGGGCTCGGGGCACTTGTCTTCGTGAGGTCGCGAAACAGCTCATCGCCGAGGTCGTCAACGACGCGCTGCACGAGCGTGGTTTTCCCGGCGCCCCGGTAGCCCGATATGAGGAAGGCGCGCCCGGCGACTTCCTCGTGCACGTAGCGGCGCATCTCAGTCAGCAAGACCCGGTAGGCGTCGGACGCCATGAACGGTGGCCGGCCCGGCCGCGGCCAATTGCCGTACCACTGCGGCGATCCGGCGGCCCGATTGAGACGCAGCGTCATCGTCAGGGCCGCGTCGGCGACGAGGGAGCGGGTTTGGCCGCTTCGGGAGCTTTCTCCGACGCCTCCTTCTTCGGCGCGGGTTCCGGTGCCGGCTTGGCGTCAGCGGGACGCGGCAGTTCCGGCCCACGATCGATCTGCGCAAGTCCAACGGCTGCGCCGAGCAGTACAGTGGCGATCAGCAGCAGGCTGGCCGGCTGCGAAAGGCGCCAGCCTCCCTGGCCGCCGCCGAGTCCGCCATAACGGGCACGCAATTCGATCGGCGTGCCGACGCGCACCAGGGCCATGGCCCACAAGGCGGCGATGACTCCGGCGACGGCGAATGCCAGGAGAAGCGCGGCCCGCAGCAGGATCGTACTCCCCAGCAGGGCCGTGGCGAGGAGCAGGACAATAAGCAACCCCATGACTGGCGGCGGCGGCGATGGCGGCACGTACGCCGGCGGATTCGTTGTGAGACCTCGCACCCAGTCCGCCAGCTTCGCGTCGAAGAACGGACCGATCAACCAGAATGAGCCCGCCAGCAAGCCCGCCGCGACCGCGCCGCCAAGGAACGCGAAGGCAATGACGAGCCAGAGCGGCGCCTCGGCACGGGCCGCGAACGAGGCGAGATGCAGGCTGACCGGCGTCGTGTTCCCCTCGACCAGGAGGACGGCCCCGGCACTCACAGCGAGCACGAGCAGCAGCACGAGCCGACCAAGCGACATCTGCACCTCGGATTTTGCTGGAGTTTACTTCGCGCCAGCGTGCCGTACTTTGTGTTGAGAGGCAATTGAAAACCTTCGTAGTGAGCCGCGGTGGTTGTGAGCCGCTAAAGTGGTACTGCATCAACCAGAATTTTCGCGCCTGTGATTTATCCAAGGTAGACACGATGAACCGGTGGGAGAATCCCACCGATCTGCTCACTTCGTCACGATCACCTCAAGCTTCCTGATCGTTTGGTTGGTGCGCTGCCGGTAGCGCGGGATGTGATCGCCGAAGTCGCACATAATTCGGCACTGCACAAAGGCACTCGGTGCGCTGAGGATCAGCCTGCGACGCGCCTCACGCTGTCAGCGCATTCATCTCGGCGTAGAGGTCGGACTTGCCCTCGAACCCGATGCCCGGCAGGTCAGGCATGGTGATGTGGCCCTCCTCGACGCGGACGCCGTCGGGAAAGCCGCCATAGGGCTGGAACAGGTCGGGATAGCTCTCGTTGCCGCCAAGTCCGAGGCCTGCGGCAATGTTCAGCGACATCTGGTGCCCGCCATGGGGGATGCAGCGGCTTGGCGACCAGCCATGGATTTTCAGCACCGCGAGCGTGCGCTGATATTCGCACAGCCCGTAGGACAGCGCGCAGTCGAACTGCAACCAGTCGCGATCAGGCCGCATGCCGCCGTAGCGAACGAGGTTACGCGCGTCCTGATGGCTGAACAGGTTCTCGCCGGTCGCCATCGGGGCGGGATAGAACTCCGCCAGCGCCGCCTGCAGCGCGAAGTCGAGCGGATCGCCGGCCTCTTCGTACCAGAACAACGGATAGTCGCGCAGCATCTTGGCGTAGGCAATCGCAGTCTCCAGGTCGAAGCGGCCATTGGCGTCGACCGCGAGCTGCGCCTCCTTGCCGATCTCCGTCAGTACCGCCTCGATGCGCTTGCGGTCTTCGTCGATTGAAGCGCCGCCGATCTTCATCTTCACGACGTTATAGCCGCGATCGAGATAGCCGCGCATCTCGCCGCGCAGCATCGAGAGGTCCTTGCCGGGATAGTAATAACCGCCCGCGGCATAGACGAAGACGCGCGGATTGGGCACAAGCCCATGGCGCTCGGCGAGCAGGCGGAACAGCGGCTTTCCCGCGATCTTCGCCACCGCGTCCCACACCGCCATGTCGATGGTGCCGACCGCGACCGAGCGCTCGCCATGGCCGCCCGGCTTTTCGTTCGCCATCATCGCGGCCCAGACCCGGTCCGGATCGAGATTGTCGCCGGCGTCGTTCAGAAGCTGCTTCGGATCGGCTTCCGAGAGGCGCGGCGCAAAGCGCTCGCGGATCAGCCCGCCCTGGCCGTAGCGGCCGTTGGAATTGAAGCCGTAGCCGACCACGCGCCTGCCGTCGCGCACGACATCGGTGACCACCGCAACCAGGCTGGTCGTCATCTTCGTGAAGTCGATATAGGCATTGCGGATCGGCGAGGAGATCGGCTTTGTGATTTCGCGGACGTCGGTGATGCGGACGGACATGGATTAAGCTTTCAATGATTCACAGTCATTCCGGGGCGATGCGAAGCATCGAACCCGGAATCTCGAGATTCCGGGTCCGGACCTTCGGACCGTCCCGGAATGACCATCGGGATTGCTTCGCTTCCGCCTTCGCTCATTGAGCTTCGGCGGACAAGTCGCTCGCAATGACGAAAGCTACTTCTTCTCCCGGTAATACGGCTCGACCGGACCGAACACCTTGATGGTCAGCGGATTGCCGTGGCGATCCCGGGCCGTGCCGGCGGTGACGCGCACCCAGCCCTCGCTGATGCAATATTCCTCGACATTGGTCTTCTCAGCGCCCTTGAAGCGAATGCCGACATCATGCGCCAGCACGTCCGCATTGTAATAGGGGCTTCCCGGATCGACCGACAAACGGTCGGGCAAGGGTACGTTCGCCGTTTCATTCTTTTCGTTCACAGCAGAGCCTCGATTTTTCTCTTCAGTCCTTCCGGCCGGTCGGTCGGCGCGAAGCGCGCCACCACCTTGCCGGCGCGATCGACCAGAAACTTCGTGAAATTCCATTTGATCGATGAACCAAGCAAGCCCGTCTTCTCGCGCTTGAGATGGGCGTAGAGCGGATGGGCGTTGTTGCCGTTGACGTCGATCTTGGCGAACAAAGGAAAAGTGACATCATATTCGCGCGAGCAGAACGCCGCGATCTCCTTCGCGCTGCCCGGTTCCTGGCGACCGAACTGGTTACAGGGAAATCCGAGCACGGAAAAGCCGCGCGGACCATATTCCCGCTGTAACGCTTCGAGGCCGTGATATTGCGGCGTAAACCCGCAGGCGCTCGCGGTGTTGACGATCAGCAGCACCTGCCCCTCGAACAGCTTGAGCGGAACCTCCTCGCCGGACAGCGACTGCGCGGTGAACTCGTAGATGCTTGGCATCGCCTCACCCGAACCACGACATGGCGAGATTACGTTGAACTGTCGCCGCATCGAAAGGTGCGCCCCCTCTTCCCGCACGCGGGGAGAGGTGAACCGTCGCTGAACTGGTCAGGACAACGTTCAACATGGTTCAACTCACAGGATCGATCGGCGATGGTGGCGTGCCGCCGGCCTCGATCGCCTCGCCGGCCGCGAAGCACAGATCTTCGCGAAAGCGGCCGGACACCACCTGCACGCCGACGGGCGCTCGTCCCACCAGCCCCGTCGCGACGCTCAGCGCCGGCAGCCCCATGAAGGGGATCGCGACCTGCGGCAGTTGCGCGCGCCAGACGCGGGCAAAGCAGGCGTCATCCTTGCGGTCGAGATGATCGGGAAACGGCAGCTCGCCCGAGACCGGCGTCAGCAGCACCGCGTAGCGCTCGAAGAAGGCGAGCCATTCGCGCGTCAGCGTCGCCCGACGCGTCAGCGCTTTCGACAGCGTGTCCGCCTCGAACGGCAACACCTTCGATCGGATGCCGCGCAAGCAGGCGAGCGCGCCCGGATCGCCCTCGCGCTCGGCGGCGGCAAGCTGGGCCTCATAACCGTCGCCGAGCCAGAGCTTGGTGTTGAGTTCGGCCGCCTCGCGCATCGGCGGCCCGGTCTCGATCGCCTCCACGGTCCAGCCGGCGCGCTCCAGGCGCTGACCGGCATCGATCACCGCGGCCGCAACGTCCGGCGTGGTCTCGAGCCCGTCGGGCGCGACGCACAGCGCGGCGCGTTTCGGCACCGGCGGTCCTTCCAGCGGCGCCGGCACCCACCAGGGGTCGCGCGCGTCGCGACCGGACATCGCAGCCAGCGCCAACCTGAGATCGCCAATCGTCCGCGCGAGCGGCCCGGACACCGCACAGAGTTGCGGACCGATCGGACGATCGGGCAACGCCGCATTGTAGCCGGCGACGCGGCCGAGGGTCGGACGCAGCCCATGCACGCCGCAGGCATAGGCCGGATAGCGGATCGAGCCCGCGATGTCGGTGCCATGCGCGATCGCCCCGAGGCCGGCGGCGACCGCCGCGCCGGCGCCGCCGGACGAGCCGCCCGGCGTGAGGCCGGGATCGCGCGGGTTCTTAGTGTCGCCGTGAATCAGGCTGGCGGTGAACCAGCGATAGGAAAACGCCGGACAATTGGTGCGGCCGAGGATCACGGCGCCAGCCTGCCGAAGATTGTCGACCACCGGGCTGTTGCTCCTGGCGATGACGTCGCGCTGCAGCGTCACGCCGTTGGTGGTGGCAAAGCCTTCCTGGTCGACATTGACCTTCACGGTGATCGGCACGCCTGCGAGCGGGCCCACGTCTTCGCCGCGCGCCACCGCCGCATCGACAGCGGCGGCCTGCTCCAACACGTCCGCGGCGCGAAAATCGATCACGGCATTGATCTTGGGATTGACCGCGTCGAGCCGCGCCAGCGCGTCCATCGCGGCTTCCTTCGCCGAAACCTGTTTCGATCGGATCAGGGCAGCAAGCTCGGCGGCCGACAGGCGCCAAAGGTCGGACATAGGCGACTCCGTGATATCGCCGTCTTTTAGCGCCTGTCACACGGCATGACCAGCGCACCTCGCAGAGTGTCGTGGCCGGGCTTTGTCCCGGCCATCCATCCAGGGAGCGCAGGGTGGCCTAAGCCAACGGCCCGCGCAGAGCCGGCCCGATGACAGGCTCCGCGAGCCCACAACTGTGCACAGCGCCTGGCGACAATCACCTCACCCGCGCGATGTAATAGGCGAGATCGGCGATCTGCTCTGGTGTCACGGACCCCATCACGTCGGCCATGGTGCCGTCATAGCCGTGGCGGCTGTTGTCCTTGTACTCGGCGAGCGTCTTCTTCAGGTAGTCCTCGCGCTGGTTGGCGATGCGCGGGACATTGTCGCCGCCGGAAAAATCCGGCTGGTGGCAGGAATTGCAGCGGAACTGCTGCGCAAGCTCCTTGGCATGCGCCATGCGCGCCGGCTCGCCGGCATCCTCGGGCGGCGCGGGTTTCGGCAGCGTTGCGATGAAATCCGAAAAGGTGCGCAGATCGTCGTCCGAGAGCGGCTGCGCTACATCGTTCATCGGCTGGAAGGTGCGCAGCTTCTCCCGAAACATGAAGAGCTGGATCAGCGCGTAAGGCCCCTGCTGGCCGCCGAGCGACGGCGTAACGTCCATCGACGATTCTCCCTTGTCGCCGTGACAGCCAAAGCAGGCCACCGCGCGCTCCGCGATGGTTTCGGCGCGGAGCGGAAGCACGACCAGAACGCACGCCCCGGCGAGAGTGATCCTACGCATCACACAGTTCCCATTCGTTCGCCCTTGGCACGCGCCGGCCCCACAAATGAGTCGGGGCAACCCGGCGCAAGACGTAAACACCGGATTGCCGCGTTTGTTGCCTGCACATGCCTACTGCGCGGCAACTTTGTCCTTGTCGTAGCCGATGCGGTAGACGGCGCCGTTCCAATCGTCCGACACCAGCAGCGAGCCGTCCTTCATGAGCAGCACATCGACCGGGCGGCCGACATATTTGTTGTCCTCCAGAAAGCCGGTCAGGAAGGGCTCGACCGATTTCACCGTGCCGTCCTCGTTCAGCTTCACCACGGCGATGTCGCCGCCGAACTTGTTGGTCCTGTTCCAGGAGCCGTGGCGGGCGACGAAGATCACGTTCTTGTACTCAGCCGGAAACATGCTGCCGGTGTAGAAACGCATGCCCAGCGCCGCGGCGTGCGGTCCCATCAGCCCGACCGGCGCCGTGAACTCGCCGCAGGAACGGCCCCAGCCGAATTCCGGATCGGGGATGTTGCCCTGATAGCAGTAGGGCGCCCCAAAATCCTCGCCGACCTTGGTGACGCGGTTGAGCTCGTCGTTCGGAATATCCTCGGACAGCCAGTCGCGGCCGTTGTCGGTGAAGTAGAGCTGCTTGGTGTCGGGATTCCAGTCGAAGCCGACCGAGTTGCGGACGCCGAGCGCCACCACCTCGGCGCCGGAGCCGTCGAGATTGATGCGCCGGATCTGGCCGTGAGCCTCGTCATGCAGGACGTTGTTGCCGGGCTGGCCGACCGGCACATAGAGCTTGTTGTCCGGGCCGACCGCGATGAACTTCCAGCCATGGGCCTCGTCCTTCGGCAGGTTGTCGTAGATCACCTCCGGCTTCGGCGGATTGTCGAGGACGTCCTCGACCTTCTCGATCTTGGAGATTTTCGACAACTCGGCGATGTAGAGCGTGCCGTCATGGAAGGCGACGCCGTTCGGCCGGTACAGGCCGGAAGCCAGCACCTTGACCTCCCGTTTGCCGTCCTTGCTGACGATCGCATAGACCTTGTCGACCAGCCGCGATCCGACGAACACCGTGCCCTTGTCGCCCAGCGCGAGCGAGCGCGCATTCGCCATGCCTGACGCATAGACCTCGATGTTGAAGCCCGGCGGCAGCTTGAGTTTTGCGGTGGGCAGCTTGTCGGCCGCGGCCGGCAGCGGCGGCGGCGCGACCGGCGCCAGCTTGGCGGCGGCCTCATTGTCCGGGCGCCCGATCATCGGTGAGCCCGGCGGCAGCGGTTGCACGGCGGCCTGAGTGGAGCCTCCCTGCTGCTGCGCGGCCGCACCAAGCGGCAATCCCAACGTCAATGCACCCAAAACGGCGCCCGCCAGCCACAGGCTGTGCGGCGCCGCAACGCCAAAGGTCCTCATCAAATCCTCCCGTTGCGTGGCTGTTGTTATGCCGACGCGAACAGGGGCTGCGCGGCGGCGGCGGTGCCATGCAACCTGTAATCTTGGATGTTTCGGGCAGTTGTGCAAGCGTTTGCGCGCTCGCAAATAGCCTCAATGCCGGGTTGCGGACTGATCCGGCGTGATCGTGATCGCTTCGGTGAACGGGAACACCAGCACGACCTCGCCCTGGTCGTCGGTCACTTCGATGACCGTCGACAACAGCGCCGCGTTGCCGCCCTCGGTCCGCAACAGCTCGAGAATCATGGCGCGCGCCACTTCCCATGCGCGGTCCGGATTGCGCAGTTCTTCACCTTCGGGATCAGCGATCAGCTCGTCGCCAACCCGCGTATGGAAATAATATCTCGGCATCAACCATCCAGTGGATTCGGATGCGTGGGATTGGAAGCCCTGGTCATTTCACAAATGCTTTATTCGTGACTTCCTGCCAGCCCTGTGTCCCGTGCGCACCACAACACTCATCGTCCAGCCCCTATCAACCCACCCCTTGATCAACCCCATTGATCCCCGGTTATTTTGACGCCCTGTCGGCGACTTCGCGTCCAAAACCGACCTTCGCGTCGCAACAAATTACTTCAATTTTGGGCTCAAAAAAAATCTCGCCGAAGTTTTCTTTCCGCAGTAACCTATTGGACACAGTGGACGGAAACAGCTTCAAAAGGAGAGCCCAAATGGCCTGGAAAGCCCCCAAGATCGTTGAAGTGCCGGTCGGCATGGAAATCAACATGTATGCCTGCGCGGCCCGCAAGTAAGCGAGTAACGCAGACCTTCACGTAGGACCGACCTCCGGACCCGACGCGTCCCCTTACCGGATGCGGGCGGGCCGGAGGTCATGTCGTCTGTTCACCTGATACCGTGTTTGAGATTCCAGGAGACGGGTCATGCTGCGCATCGTCGTCCTGGGCGCCGCGGCCGGCGGCGGCGTTCCGCAATGGAATTGCGGATGCCAGGTGTGCCGTGCGGCGAGAGACGGACAGCCGGAGCTGAGGAGCACGCAGGCCTCGGTCGCATTCAGCGCCGACGGCGTTGGCTGGTTCCTGGTCAACGCCTCGCCCGACCTGCGCCAGCAATTGACCGCAACGCCGCAGCTTCATCCAAAGCCCGGCGCGCTGCGCCATAGCCCGATTGCGGGCGTCATCCTGACCAATGGCGAGATCGATGCGGTCGCGGGCCTGTTGTCGATGCGGGAAGGCTCGCCGTTCACCATCTACGCCCATGCAAAAGTGCTGGCGATCCTGAAGAGCAACAGCATCTTCGACGTCCTGGGCGAAAGGACCGTCCGGCGCGAACCGATCCAGGCGGACAGGCCGTTCGAGCCGCGTTTGGCTGACGGATCGTCCTGCGGTATCGAGGTGCTGCCCTTCGCGGTCGCCGGCAAGGGCGCCTGGTACCTCGAAGGCAAGGCGCATCCGGGCGGAAGCGATGGAACCGGCGATACGCTGGGCCTCAGGATCACCGACAAGGGAACCGGCAAATACTTCTACTTTCTGGCGGCTTGCGCCGGCCTCGGTGACGATCTCAAATCCCGCCTTGCCGGCGCGCCGCTTCTGTTCTTCGATGGCACGGTGTGGCGCGACGACGAGATGATCGCGCAAGGCCTCGGGCAGAAAACCGGCAAAGCCATGGGCCATATCGCGATGTCCGGCGACGACGGCGCGATCGCGCAGCTTGCGGGCGTCGCGATCGGCAGGAAAGTGTTCCTCCATATCAACAATTCGAACCCGGCGTTGCTGGCCGGCTCGTCCGAGCGCAAGACCGCAGAGCGCGCGGGCTGGCAAATCCCCGCCGATGGAACGGAGATCGTGCTGTGAACGTCATGCCGCTGAACACCATGACCGCGCTGTCGATCGGCAAGGGCATCGCCCTCAACAGCGCCGAAGAGCTGGAAGCAGCACTGCGCCATATCGGGGCGACGAGGTACCACAGCCTGCATCCGTTCCACCGGCTGCTGCACGGCGGAAAACTGAGCAAGGGCCAGGTGCAGGCTTGGGCGCTGAATCGCTATTTCTACCAGAGCACCATTCCGATCAAGGACGCGGTGGTGATCTCGCGCTTCCGCGACCGGGCAACGCGGCTGGAATGGCGGCACCGCATCGAGGACCATGACGGCGATGTCGGCAGCGAGGGCGGCATCGAGCGCTGGCTGAAGCTGACCGAGGGGCTCGGGCTCGACACCGCCTATGTGGAATCGACCGAAGGCATCCTGCCGGCGACGCGCTTCGCGGTGGAGGCCTATGTGCATTTCTGCCGGGAGAAGAGCCCGCTGGAGGCGATCGCCTCCTCGCTCACCGAATTGTTCGCGCCCAATCTGCACGAAGAGCGCATCTCGGGCATGCTGCAGCACTATGACTTCGTCAATCCTGATATCATGAGCTATTTCAAGCGCCGCCTGGCGCAGGCGCCGCGCGACGCCAATTTCGCGCTCGACCATGTCAAGGCGCATGCGACGACGCCCGAGCAGCGCGCATCGGTCTGCAACGCGCTGATCTTCAAGACCAACGTGCTGTGGGTGCAGCTCGACGCGCTGTATCATGCCTATGTCGAGGGCCATATTCCGCCGGGCGCCTTCGTGCCCGCGGCGAGCTGAAGCAAGGACGGTTGCAATGGCAGGTCCGCGTCATATCTCAGTCAGCGAGGCGAGCCGGCCGGTGCTGCCGCGGCACGCCAAGCTGAAATTCGACGAGACGCGAAAAGTCTGGGTGATCCTCGCGCCCGAGCGCGTGCTGGCCCCCGACGAGATCGCGGTCGAGGTGCTGCAACTCTGCGACGGCGTGCGCGATGTCGGCGCCATCGTCGATGCGCTCGCCGCGAAATATGCCGCGCCGCGCGATGCCATCCTCGCCGACGTCATCGCCTTGCTGCAGGATCTGGCCGACAAGGGATTTTTGACCGAAGCGCGCGAGAAGGCGTCATGAGCGAGGTCACTACCAAAGCGGCCGAGGCCGACCGCAAGCAGGACATGAGCGACGGGCTCGCGGTGCTGGAAAATCGCGGCTCGACCGCGGAAACGTTCGGTATTCCGCTGGCGGTGCTCGCGGAGCTTACTCACCGTTGCCCGCTGCAGTGCCCCTATTGCTCCAATCCGCTCGAGCTCGACCGCGGCGGCAGCGAGCTCACCACAGAGGAATGGAAGAAGGTGCTTTCGGAGCTCGCCGAGATCGGCGTGCTGCAGATTCATTTCTCCGGTGGCGAGCCGACCGCGCGCAAGGACTTGGCTGAGCTGGTGCGGCATGCGACCGAGGTCGGCCTCTACAGCAATCTGATCACATCCGCCGTGCTGCTGACGCGCGAAAAACTTGGGCAGCTCGCCGATGCCGGCCTCTGCCACGTGCAGATCAGCTTTCAGGGCAGCGAGCACGCCATTGCCGACCGTGTCGCGGGCTTCAAGGACGCCCACGCCAAGAAGATCGAAGTCGCGAAGTGGACGCGCCAGCTCGACCTGCCGCTGACGGTGAACGCGGTGATGCATCGCCAGAACCTGCACCAGCTTCCGGACGTCATCCAGATGGCGGTCGATCTCGACGCCGACCGGCTCGAGGTCGCCAACGTGCAGTACTATGGCTGGGCGCTGAAAAACCGTGCTGCGCTGATGCCGACGCTCGAACAGCTCGAGGAGACCGACCGCCTCGTCGCGGACGCACGCGTGCGGCTGAAGGGCACGCTCACCATCGACTATGTGGTGCCCGATTACTACGCGCTGCGGCCGAAGAAATGCATGGGCGGCTGGGGCCGGCAATTCTTCAACATCTCGCCATCAGGCAAGATCCTGCCCTGCCACGCGGCCGAGAGCATCACCGGCCTCGCGTTCGAGTCGGTGCGCTCGAACCATTCGATCGCCTGGATCTGGCAGAATTCGGACGCCTTCAACCGCTATCGCGGCACGGGCTGGATGCCGGAACCGTGCAGGAGCTGCGAGTTCAGGGAGGTCGATTTCGGCGGCTGCCGCTGCCAGGCCTTTGCGCTGACGGGCGATGCCGGCAACACCGACCCGGCCTGCGCGCTGTCGCCGCTGCATGAGGAGATCTTCAAGCGCGCGGAGGCCGAGGCGGCCGAGCACAAGGATCGCTTCCTCTACCGCAATTTCGCCGGCGGCACGCTGGAGACAGATTGAGATGGCGCCAGAAGCCGACGCGGCGAGGCCTTCGCGCGATCCGATCGCCCCCTTGTCCTCCGACATGCTCGGCGTCGGCGACGGTCACGAACTCTATGTCGAAAGCGTTGGACATACGGGCGGAATCCCGGCCGTCTACCTGCATGGCGGGCCGGGCTCCGGCTGCCAGCCGGATCATCGCCGGCTGTTCGATCCCGAGCGCTTTCATACCGTGCTGTTCGATCAGCGCGGCTGTGGCCGCAGCCGGCCCAAGGGGACGCAGGAGTCCAACACGCTGCCGCATCTGATCGCAGACATGGAGTTGATCCGCGACAGATTCGGCTTCGAGACGTGGATCGTGGTCGGCGGCTCCTGGGGCGCGACCCTGGCGCTGGCCTATGCGCAGGCGCATCCCGAACGCGTCTCGGGCCTGGTGCTGCGCGCGACCTTTCTCGGCACCACCGCCGAGGTCGAGACTGCGTTCACGACGATGCTTTCGCGCTTCTATCCCGACCTCCACGATGATTTCCTGCAGGTGCTGCCGGAACAGGAACGCGGGCAACCGGTCCAGGCTTATTTCCGGCGCATCCTCGATCCCGATCCCATGGTGCACATTCCCGCCGCGCGGGCCTGGCATGACACGGAGCGGGCGTTGTCCGAGATGACGCCGGCCCGCCCGCGGCTCGAGCGGGCCCAGCTCAATGCGTCGCGTTCGCTACCCACCACGCCGTTCATGGAAGCGCATTATTTCATCCATGACTGCTTCATGCGACCGAACCAGCTTCTGGACGAGGCCGGCCGGCTCGCCGATGTTCCCGGCATCATCGTGCAGGGCCGCTACGACCTGCTCTGTCCGCCGGCGACCTCGCAGGCGCTCGCGGCGCGCTGGCCTCGCGCGGAAGTCCGCATCGTCGAAGGCGCCGGCCACACGCTGTACGATCCCGGCGTCCGCGATGCCGTGATGAAGGCGATCGCGGATGTTGCTTCGCGCATTGCAAAATGAGCTCTATCCCCTCATGCTGAGGCGCTTGGCGCCAGCCAGGTGTCACGTAGGATGAGGATGAGGCCAAGGTCCGGGCCTCATGGTTCGAGACGGCGCGCTGCACCCACATCGTTTGTTGATCGGTTTTCCGGGACGCGCGCCTGCTCACCATGAGGGTCAAGAGTGCAGCAAGATCGATGGGGGAGAAAACGATGCCGCTCGCAGGGAAAGGCATGCTGCTGACCTCGATGGACATCGATCCCGAACACGAGGCGGATTTCAACCGCTGGTACGATCGCGAGCATCTCGAGGAGCGCGTCGCGATCGACGGCTTTCTCGAAGCACGGCGCTATCTCGCTCATCAGGCGAGCCCGAAATATCTCTTCCTCTATTCGACCGTGGCGCTAGAGGTGCTCGACAGTCCGGCCTATCGCGCACGGCTCGCCAGTCCAACCGAGTGGTCGAAAAAGACCATGGCGCGCTTCAAGAACATGAGCCGCGCCGTGGCGCGCATCACGGTCAGTCGCGGCACCGGTCGTGGCGCCGTACTCGGCATCATCCGCTTGCGACCGCTCCCGGGCAGCGAAGATACGTTTCGGGTCGAGCTTGCCTTGAAGCTCGATCCGACCGGCCTCGACGGCATCATCTCGATGCACCTGATCGAAAGCGATGCGCGGCTGTCGGGACCGACCGCGGAGCTTCCGGCCGCAGCGGGCGCCAGCGACTGGTTTGTGCTGATCGACGGCACCAGCGTGAATGCGGTGGCAGCTTTGATGAATGCACGCTTTGAGACATTCACGGCACCCATGCAGGCAACGCCGATCTCGCAAGGCATTTACCATTTGATGTGGGATCTCGCGAAGAGCGACATCGCCCTGAGTTGATAGGCGAATTTCAAAGTTGTTACGAATGTTGCGGCGCCACATCACGGCGCAATGCGATCGAGAATGCGGCGCTGCATCGATGAAAAAGGCAGGCATCGAAAAAAATGCCTTTGTGCATCATCTTGAATAGCTCTAATAAGGCAACCCTATGATCCCATTCAGAAACCAGAAGGGGCGTCAACCGGGCATTTGATTCCGGTAAAGCTCCCAAGGACAGCACAAAGGCCGCGCGGTTCGTCGTCGTCCTTGCGCGGACAAGGCAGGAATGAAACCGACCGATATTTCGGCACCCGACTACTTCCACAAGGTGGTCGATTGCCAGTGGGCCTGCCCCGCCCACACCCCCGTCCCCGAATATATCCGCTTGATCGCCGAAGGCCGCTACAGCGATGCCTACATGATCAACTGGAAGTCGAACGTGTTTCCCGGAATTCTGGGACGCACCTGCGACCGTCCGTGCGAGCCGGCCTGCCGGCGCGGCCGCGTCGAGGAAAATCCGGTCGCGATCTGCCGGCTGAAACGCGTCGCCGCCGACTTCAAGGATGACATCAAGTCCCGCCTGCCCCGGCCATCGGCGAAGAACGGCAAGCGCGTTGCGCTGATCGGCGGCGGTCCAGCCTCGCTCACGGTGGCGCGCGACCTCGCCCCGCTCGGCTACCACTGCACGCTGTTCGATGCCGACCCCAAGGCCGGCGGCATGATGCGGTCGCAGATCCCGAAATTCCGCCTGCCCGACTCGGTCGTCGACGAGGAGACCGACTATGTCCTCTCACTCGGCATCGAGTTCAAGGCCGGGGTGCGCATCGAGAGCATGACGAAGCTGCTCGCAGACAAATACGACGCGATCTTCATCGGAAGTGGCGCGCCGCGCGGTCGCGAGCTCGATATCCCCGGCCGGAAAGAGGCGGCCGCCAACATCCATATCGGCATCGACTGGCTCTCCAGCGTCTCGTTCGGCCACACCGAGAAGATCGGCAAGCGCGTGATCGTGCTCGGCGGCGGCAACACTGCGATGGATTGCTGCCGCACCGCGCGCAGGCTCGGCGGTGAGGACGTCAAGGTGATCGTGCGCTCCGGCTTCGAGGAGATGAAAGCGTCTCCCTGGGAGAAGGAAGACGCCATGCATGAGGACATTCCGATCCTCAACTTCATGGTGCCGGTTGCCTTCGTTCACGATCATGGCAAACTCACCGGCGTCACTTTCCAGCGGGTGAAGGCCGAATACGACGCCAAGGGCCGGCGCAACCTGGTGCCATCGGGCGAAGCCGACGAGACCATCAATTGCGACGACGTGCTGGTCGCGGTCGGCCAGGAGAACGCCTTCCCCTGGATCGAGCGCGACTGCGGCATCGAGTTCGACAAGTGGAACATGCCGAAGGTCGACCCGAAAACCATGGGCTCGACCAACCCGAAGGTTTTCTTCGGCGGCGATGCCGCGTTCGGGCCGAAAAACATCATCTGGGCGGTGGCCCACGGCCACGATGCGGCGCTGTCGATCCACCGGCTGCTGTCCGGCGAGGACGTCAGCGAGCGCCCGCTGCCCGAGGTGCATGTCACCTCGCAGAAGATGGGCATCCACGAATGGAGCTATGACAACGATATCTCCCCCGAGAAGCGCTACAAGGTGCCGCATCGTGACAAGATCGTCGCGCTGAAGGACATCCGCGCCGAGGTCGAGCTGGGCTACGACGTCAAGCTCGCGCTCGGCGAGGCGCATCGCTGCCTGAATTGCGACGTGCAGACCGTGTTTTCGACATCGCTCTGCATCGAATGCGACGCCTGCGTCGACATCTGCCCGATGGACTGCATCACCTTCACCGAGAACGGCGAGGAGCCAGACCTGAGGCAGCGGCTGAAGGCGCCTTCGGTGCGTCCCGACCAGAGCCTCTACGTCTCCTCCGACCTGAAGACCGGACGAGTGATGGTGAAGGACGAGGACGTCTGCCTGCATTGCGGGCTTTGCGCCGAACGCTGTCCCACCGGCGCGTGGGACATGCAGAAATATCTCATCGACATGACTCACGCAGGTACGGGATGCCCGAGCAAAAGCCGATCAGCAGCGTAAACGATTTCGTCGTCCGCTTCGCCAACGTCAACGGCTCGGGCTCGGCCTCCGCCAACGAGCTGTTCGCGCGGTCGATCCTGCGTCACGGCGTGCCGGTCTCACCGCGCAACATCTTCCCCTCCAACATCCAGGGCCTGCCGACCTGGTACGAGGTGCGGGTGACTGAAGCGGGCCATCTCGGCGCCCGCGGCGGCGTCGACATGATGGTGGCGATGAACCCGCAGACCTGGGACAAGGACGTCGCCATGATCGAGCCCGGCGGCTATCTGTTCTATGACTCGACCAAGCCGATGCCGACGTCGAAATTCCGCGGTGACATCGCGGTGATCGGCGTGCCGCTGACCGCGATCACCAACTCGACCTATACCGATCCCCGCCAGCGCCAGCTGTTCAAGAACATCATCTATCTCGGCGCGCTCAGCGCGCTGTTCGACATGGACCCCAAGCTGATCGAGCAGCTGATCAGCGAGCAGTACAAGGGCAAGGAAAAACTGCTGTCCTCCAACGTTCATGCGCTGCATCTCGGGCGCGACTGGGCGCTGCAGAACCTGAAATGCCCGATTGGCCTGCGCGTCAAGAAGGCCGACAAGGTCGGCGACCGCATCTTCATCGAGGGCAACAGCGCGGCAGCGCTCGGCGCTGTCTATGGCGGCGCCACGGTGTGCGCCTGGTATCCGATCACGCCGTCGTCGTCGCTGGCGGATGCTTTCGGCAGCCACTGCAAGCGGCTGCGTCACGACAAGAAAACCGGAAAGGCGAACTACGCCATCGTCCAGGGCGAGGACGAGCTCGCGTCGATCGGCATCGTGATCGGTGCGTCCTGGAACGGCGCCCGCGCCTTCACTGCGACATCAGGACCCGGCATCTCGCTGATGACCGAGTTCATCGGTCTCTCCTACTTTGCCGAAATTCCGGCCGTGATCATGAACGTGCAGCGCGCCGGTCCCTCGACCGGCATGCCGACCCGCACCCAGCAATGCGACATCATCGCCTGCGCTTATGCCTCGCATGGCGACACCAAGCACGTGCTGCTGTTCCCGGAGGACCCGGCGGAGGCTTTTGAGTTCGCAGCCACCGCCTTCGATCTCGCCGAACGGCTGCAGACGGTGATCTTCCTGATGCTCGATCTCGACATCGGCATGAATCATCGCCTGTGCCGGCCGCTGCGCTGGGACGACGCCCGTGTCTATGACCGCGGCAAGATCATGACCGCGGAAATGCTGGACGAAGGCCGCGACTTCGGCCGCTATCTCGACGTCGATGGCGACGGCATTCCCTACCGCACCTATCCCGGCACGCATCCGACCCGAGGCTCCTACTTCACCCGCGGCACCTCGCGCGATCGATACGCGCGCTATTCCGAGGAAGGCCCCGTCTATGCCGACAACATGCAGCGGCTGGTGCGCAAGTTCGAGACCGCGCAGGACATGGTGCCGCGGCCGCTGCAAGCCAACGCGGCCAAGCCGACCAAATATGGCGTGATCTATTTCGGCTCGACCGCGCCGGCGATGGACGAGGCGATCGGGCTGCTCGAAGCGCGCGGACACCAGCTCGACCGCCTGCGCATCCGCGCCTTCCCGTTCCATTCGTCGGTCGCGAGTTTCATCGCCGACCATGATTTCGTGTATGTGGTCGAGCAGAACCGCGACAGCCAGCTGCGCCAGCTGATCGTCAACGAGAACGGTTTTGATCCGGTGCGCCTGATCCCGATCGTGCATTATGACGGCAGCCCGATCACCGCCCGCTTCATCGCCAAGTCGATCGGCGACCATCAGGATCATCTCAAGGTCACGCCCTTGCGCAAAGCGGTGTCGTAGCCTGGGCTTCCCGCAACGCGCGATCGCGCACGGACGATCATGAAGTGGGATGGGTAGAGCCAACGAACCTTACCCGCGCTACAGCTCGTTCGCGCAGCAACCCGACGCGCGCTGGTCCCGTATCGGCGGACACGGCACCGACCCGTGGGAGCAGAACACGCAGCAATCGCCGCTCTTCGGCCGCAACTTGGTGCCGCAACCGGTGCATTCATAGAAATATTGACAGGCATTGGTCGGCATCGTCTCGGTTTTCGAGGTCCCGCAGGTGGGACAGGTGATGATGGATTCAAGAATCATGACCAACCTCGGAATCTGCCCACCCTCCCGCCTCAGCGCTTTCCCTTGCCGCGCGGCGCGGTCTTGCGCGCCGGCTGCGCGGCGCTGG